>Ga0075021_10000314_pt1 | contig 26743 bp, 31 predicted proteins | sample ColStrG_CSR_2012_FD_72749 | JGI IMG/M metagenome (GOLD analysis project Ga0075021, IMG submission 72749) | Freshwater sediment microbial communities in response to fracking from Pennsylvania, USA - Cold Stream Run_MetaG_CSR_2012 | ecosystem: Environmental > Aquatic > Freshwater > Creek >...
TCGGCACGCAGAACGGGAGATCGGATGTTCGCCGGTCAATGGAGTCCAAACTGCTGCTTTGGAACTCCCAGCACGTCCACGGTCGTCTCTGCGGTTTGCGTACCTCTGGCGTACCTTTTGTTGCCATTTCGATGGTCACGAATTATCGAGATGCAAAAATATTCGTTGTTTTTCAATGATTTAATGGTGGTTGGGGCTGGATTTGAACCACCGACCTTTAGGTTATGAGCCAACTTCTCAAATTCCACCCTGTGGGTCGACCTGCCAAATAACCAATTGTGTCGATTAAATCCCACCTTCCCCCCGGAGAAACGAGTTGCTGTAGCAATCGAGGCGGGCGCTGACCTGTTTCACGCAGCCTCATGCTTGCGCGACGGTTGGATCAGAACCTCCGCCGGAATGCCCAACGTCTCGTGCAGTCGTCGGATCATCGCGATAGAAAGGCTGCGCTTGCGCGAGAGAACTTCGGCTATCCGCGTCCTCGTGCCGATCATCGATTCGAGATCCTTGCGCGTTAGCCCCTGTTGTTCCATCCGGAACTTGATCGCTTCGATGGGATCGGGCGCGTCCATCGGGAAATGCCGTTCCTCATAGGCACTGATCAAGGTTGCAAGCACTTCGAGCCGGTCGCCCTTTGGCGTGCCCGACTTTGCACCCCATAGAAGCTCGACCTGGGCAAGCGCTGCAGTGTGGTCCGCGTCGTTGCGGATCGGCTTGATATCAGTCGCCATGCTGCACCGTCCTGACGTCAATCTTGTCGTATTCGGCGTGGGTGCCAATCCATTTGATGAAGACAATCGCTTTTTCGAAATCGACCGCCACCACCGAACGATAACTGTTGTCCTTGATGTTGGACACAATGCGGTCAGCCGAAATAATGCTGGCCGTCGCATAGTGACGCTCCATGTCGGCCGAACTTGCCCAATCGGCCTTGCTGACTTCGCTGAACCATGCATCCAAAGCTGCCTTCAGGGCGGGCCAGTCTTTGTGCCCGGCGCGAGTTTCGACGAACTCCTTTCAGTGTGCGCCGCGCAATGATCCGCATATCAAGACGGTATCATGCGCCCATTTTGGGCACAGCCACAAACCGCCCCAAAGCCCGAAACCACGTAAACCGAACTGGTCACGTTTGCCTTGGTGGTGCTGATGTGGTCGAGCACGAGTGCAATGGTGTGTGGATTGACGCCGAGCCTTGCCATCCCGTAAGCGCAAGTCCGACGGAGATCGTGAACACGAAAGTCGGCGACAGTGAAACCTGCACGTGCCCGGCTCATTGCCCGCGTTGCTGCGTGTCCTGTGATCGGGCCCGCGCCAACGGCCAGCCGAATGACGTCGCGCTTCGTCACGTCCTCGACCTTCATGGCTCCGATCGCCGGGCGGATATCTTTGTTGAGCAGCAAGGTGTTTTCGTAAACGGCGGACGCGACCTTACTCGGCCGGGCATAGAGTTCGAGCCACGAGCCAGCGAGCTTGCTGAACGTGAAGTACTCTGCGCGCGGCTTGTGGACCGAGGCAGGGTCCTCGCCACGACTGTTGCGGGCTTCGATGCAGGCGTCATCGAGGCTGAATGCAGGATAGGTTCCAATGGTGAGGCGCCGTTTGCGGCCGTCGCTCTTGCGCACGAATTGGACAGACCAAGTCTTTGCGCCTCCGATGGACACCCGCAACATCAGCCCCGTGACCCGGTCATCCCGGTATTCCGTGCGACCATTGTCCGGTATGACGGCTTCAACGAAACGGGCGGTGAGTGTCCTCACCATGGAGAACTCTCGCAAAGTAAAATGTTGAAACTTCCGTCAACAAATTCCAACGCGGGAACCCCGGTTCTGCAGTTACTTAAGCCGTGAGCTGATTTGTTTTGGGGGTTCCGTGGGGGTCCGGAAAAGCAATGATCGCGCTGTTTCTCTTCAGTCCGCATGAGATGCATTCAGCCAGTTGATTACCGGTAAATCAATAGGTTACATGATTTTTCATCGTCCATGGACGCCCATTGCAAACCGGCCTATTGCTGCCTGGGGGCAGGGGGTCGGGAGTTCAAATCTCCCCGCTCCGACCAAACAATAAGCCGAAGACGGGTGCCCACCACACCAGCGGATTGCTGAGGAGCCGATTTGGCCCGCTGCGAGACCGCGAGCGCGTGCTGCATTACCGATTGCAGGAAAAGCTTTTCCTGGCTACGTTCCAAGGCTCCAGCAGGCAAGTTGGACAGCAATGACAATTGTGAGACCGGTGATAAGCCGGCTCTAAACCGGGAGGTCAGCATGAAGTCGATCAAGCGTCTTCGCCAAGGGCTCGTTGGCGTGCTCGCATTGGGCGCGATGGCGGCCCCATTGCCGTCTTACGCTGCCGACCTGACCATGTGGGTGCGCGCCAGCGGTGCCAACGCAGCCCAGCACCTCGTCGATCTTTGGAATTCGGGTCATGCCGACAAAATCGCACTCACCGTCATCCCCGACAACCAGGTGGTGTCCAAACTCGCGATCAGTGTTCAATCGGCGGACGTGCCCGATCTGATCTCGTTCGATTTGATTTATATGCCCGATTTCATGCGCGGCGGACTTTTGACGGACGTCACCGACGTGCTCAAGGGCGATCCGAATTTCAGCAAGGTAGCGCCAGCCTTCACCAATCTCGCCACCTACAAGGACCGGATCTATGGCACCGGCTTCACGCCCGACGTGTCGATCCTGATCTGGAACAAGGATCTGTTCAAGAAGGCAGGGCTCGATCCCAACAAGGGGCCCTCCAGCCTCCAGGAAATCCATGAGGACGCCAAGAAAATCAGGGCCCTTGGTGCCGACACCTACGGTTTCTATTTCTCTGGCGCGTGCCCCGGCTGCAACATCTTCACAACGTCGCCCATGATGGTGGCCTCGGGCGCCAAGATCCTGCCGGCCAATGGCCAGGACGAACCCTTAAGCGGCACGGGCGTGAAGGAAGTGCTGCAACTCTTCCGCGACATGTGGACCGAGGACCTGGTTCCGAAAGGCGCGCAGACCGATAGCGGCGCCAATTTCGCTGCCGTCTTCAAGACCGGCAAGATCGGTATCCAGGGTTCGGGCGGTTTCATCATTTCCGATCTGAAGAAGGATGCGCCAAATTTGGATTTCGGCGTGACCTTCCTTCCCGGGCTGAAGGAAGGGCAAGTCTCCGCCTTTGTCGGCGGCGATGTTGTGGCCATACCCAAGGGCAGCAAACATGCCGACATCGCCGTGCAATTCATCAAGTGGGAGTTGTCGGACGAGGCACAACTTGAAGGACTGGCCAAGAACAACATCATGCCATCGCGATCCGATCTCGCCGACAACAAGTATTTCAAGGTGGAACCGCGCGTGGTCACGACCGCCAAGGCCGTGGGTATCGGCTATGTGCCATGGGTGTTCCATTTCAACGATATGGTCAACAGCGACTCCTCGCCCTGGATCCAGATGATCCAGACCGCTGTGTTTGACGGCAAGGTGGACGAGGCCATCGCCGCCGCGAAGGCGAAAATGAAGGAAATATCGGCCGAATAGCTATCGCCGGGCGGCGTTCGCGCGATGCGGACGCCGCCCTTCCAGGCGCCGGCGCGTTGCCAGCGCAGAGCAAAGTGCGTTCGGTCACGGGAACTCGACATGGCGGCGGCTCGGCGTGGCGCAGTCGGCTTGATCTATGTTGCGCCCGCCGTGGTGTTCGTCGGCGTGTTCCTGATCTACCCGATTGTCGAACTTGTCCGCATGTCGATGACCAGCGCGTCGCTATTGGGAGGCGGCGAGTATGTGGGCTTCAAGAACTACATCAAGGCCTACAATGATACGACCTTCTGGCACGCCATCTGGTTCACGTCGAAGTATACACTTGTCATCACCCCCATCCTGATAGGTGCCGGCTTTGCCCTCGCACTCCTGGCGGCCGAACGCTCGCGTTTCGCGCGCTGGACGCGGGCGGTGGTTTTCATGCCGGTCATCATCGGCCTCGGCAGTTCCAGTTTGATGTGGGTCTGGCTGTTCGACGAGCAGGTCGGACTGGTCAACAAGCTGCTGGTCGACCTTGGCATCATTCACCAGCCCATGGTCTGGTTTGCCGATGGCACCATGGGGCTTTGGGCGGTGACAATTTCGATTGTCTGGAAGGTTGTCGGCTATGGCATGTTGCTGATGCTGGCCGGCATTCAGTCTCTCGGTACGGACATCTTCGAGGCGGCCGTCATCGATGGCGCCAGCTATTGGCGGCGAGTGATGCACATCACCTTGCCGCTGACGACGCGCACGATCGCGCTGACGACGCTCGTGAGCGCCATCGGCTCCATGCTGGCCTTCGATCAGTTCTACATCATGACCGGCGGCGCGCCCAGGGGCGAGACCTTCACGACCGTCTATTGGATTTATCAGAACTCGTTCATCTATTTCAAGCTTGGCTATGGCGCCGCGCTGTCGTTGGTTTTGATGCTGATCATTTTTGTCGCCTCGGGCATTCATATCTATCTGACACGACGCGGGGGCCGCGCATGAGCGCCGCCACCCTGGCCTCCGGACCGCGTGGGCGGCTTCAACCGCGAATCTATCTGTTTGCCGCGCTTTGCTTTGCCATCATGACGTTGATGCTGTTCCCGCTCGCGATGTCGCTGTTTGCATCATTGAAGACGCCGGCCGACGCGTCCCTGGTGCCCCCGCACTATTTGCCGGCGACGCCAAGCATCGAGAATTATCTCAAGGTGTTTCATTATCAGGCCGGGTTGCAAAGCTATCTCTTCAACAGTCTTGCTGTTGCCGCGCTCACCATCCTGATGTGCCTGGCCTTGGCCGTGCCGGCGGGGTATGGGCTGGCTGCATTTCCGTTGCCGGCCAAGGAGGCGATCTTCCTTCTGCTGCTGCTCGGCCTGATGGCGCCCTACCAGGCACTGCTGACTCCGCTCTACCGGCTGTTCACCACGCTCGGCCTGACCAATTCCTATTTTGGCCTGGCGATCATTCATACCGTCCTGCAATTGCCATTCAGCGTCTATCTGATGCGCAACAGCTTTGAAGCCGTGCCGAAAGAACTGTCGGAAGCAGCAACCATAGATGGCGCCAGCAGTTTCCAGACGCTGGTCTGGATATTCCTGCCGGCCTCGCTGCCGTCCATCATCACGCTTGTGCTGTTTGCCTTCATCACCTCGTGGAATGAATTCATTGGCGCCCTGATATTCATGAACCGCGAGAGCGGCTTCACTGTGCCCGTCATGTTGGTGGGAGTGCGCTCTGGACATTTTGGCGCGGTCGATTGGGGTGCCGTACAAGCCGGAGTAGTGATTTCCATCTTGCCGTGCTTCCTCATCTATCTCCTGCTGCAGAAATACTACGTATCGGGCTTCCTGAGCGGCGCCATCAAATGACAAAGACCCGGCGCGACCGCGAACCGTTGGGTGCAATCGCGGCCGGACGCCAAGCGCCCGCTCAAACAACCATCCACGACGTCGCCCGGCTGGCCGGCGTCAGCATCGGAACGGTTTCCAAGGCCCTCAACCGCGGCGGCAAGCTGACCGATGAAACGCGCGCCCGCGTGCAGGCGGCCGCCAAGCAACTGGCGTTCCGGCCCAACGCCATGGCGCAAAGCCTGCATCGCGGCAAGAGCCTGAGCATCGGACTGATTTCGCGCGACAATTTTGGCCGCTTCGCCATGCCCATCATGGAGGGCCTGGAAGAATGCATGGCCGATCAGAGCATCGCGGTCTTCATGTGCAATGCCACCGACGATCCGGCGCGCGAGGCACATCATGTGGACTCGCTGCTCGGCAAGCGGGTCGACGGCATCGTCGTCACCGCCCGGCGATCGGACCGGCGCCCGAAACTGGAGTTGGCGGCCAACGGCCCGGTCGTGCTGTATGTGTACTCACAAACCGACGATCCCGATACGCTTTGCCTGGTCCCGGACGACGAGGGCGGCGCGTTCATGGCCACCAACCATTTGATCGGGCTCGGCCGGCGGCGGATTGCCCATGTCACCGGTCCGGAGGCCTTTGAAGCAGTCCGTCTGCGCCGCAACGGCTACAGGAAGGCCCTTCGCAAAGCCGCGATGCCAGTCGACGACACCCTCTGCCTGACCGGCCAATGGTCCGAGGCCTGGGCGCGCGCGGCCGTCGAGAGCCTGTTCCAACAAAGCCTGAAACCGCCGGACGCCATCTTCTGCGGCAGCGATCAGATCGCACGCGGCGTCGCCGATGCCTTGCGCGAACGCGGGCAGAGAGTTCCGCGCGACGTCGCCCTGGTCGGGTTCGACAATTGGCAAATCCTCGCGGAAGCCACACGTCCGGCTTTGACGACAATCGACATGAACCTGAAGGAGTTGGGCCGCCAAGCCGGGCTCCGGCTGATCGAACTTATCGGCGGCGCCCATCTGAGGGGCCTGCACCGCTTGCCTTGCAGTCTGGTCGTGCGCGACTCGTGTGGTGCGCGCGCGGCCAATCGTGATGTCGTGGTCTGAGAGGAGTTCGCCCATGCGACGCTACACGTCCGCCCGCTTTGTCGATGTGACGATGAACGACGGCTTCTGGCGCGAACGGTTGGAAACGGTGCTGACGCGCACGATACCGAGCCAATACAAGCAGCTGGCAAGCCACGGCATCCTGGAATCCCTTCGGGCACCCTCTCCGCCGCCAGAATTCCGCATACCACGCAACGCGCAAGGCTTCACGACTCAGATATTCTGGGATTCAGATGTGGGCAAATGGATCGAGGCGGCCAGCTATGCCCTGTCGCACCGCCGCGACGCGGAGATCGAACACCAGATCGATGAGATCACGGGATGGCTGGCCAAGACTCAATTGCCGGACGGCTATCTCAACTGCTGGTATATCGGGCGCGAGCTGGACAATCGCTGGAGCAACCTTCGCGACAATCACGAGCTGTATTGCGCCGGCCACATGATCGAGGGTGCTGTCGCCTATTTCCAGGCGACCGGACGGCGCCAGCTCATGGACATTTTCTGCCGCTATGTCGATCACATCGCCTCGGTGTTCGGGCCCGGCCCCGGCCAGAAGCGCGGCTATTGCGGGCATCAGGAAATCGAGTTGGCGCTGATCAAGCTGTATCATGTGACGGGCGAGCGCAAACATCTCGACCTCGCCACCTATTTCATCAACGAGCGCGGGGCCCAACCACCACACTACTTCGACGTTGAGGCGGTGGCGCGCGGTGACGATCCGCAAAGGTTCCGGTTCGGCTCTTACGAGTACAGCCAAGCCCACAAGCCGGTGCGCGAGCAGGACAAGGTTGTGGGTCACGCGGTGCGCGCCATGTATATGTACTGCGCGATGGCCGACTTGGCCTCGGACTTGGGCGACCCTCGCCTGAAATCGGCGTGCGAGTTGCTTTGGCGCGATCTCACGACCAAGCGCATGTATCTTACGGCGGGTCTCGGGCCGTCGGCCTCCAACGAGGGGTTTACTGTCGACTACGACCTACCCAACGACACGGCCTATGCCGAGACCTGCGCCTCGGTTGCGCTGATCTTCTGGGCACAGCGGATGCTCAATCTCGATTGCGATGGCACCTATGCCGACATCCTGGAGCAGGCGCTCTACAACGGGGCGCTTTCGGGACTGTCGCGCGAGGGAACCCAGTATTTCTATCAAAACCCGCTGGAGAGCGATGGCACGCACAAACGCTGGGATTGGCATCCGTGCCCCTGCTGCACCATGAATGTCTCGCGGCTGGTCGCCTCGATCGGCGGCTATTTCTATTCCACCGGGCACGCTACGGTCGCGGTGCATCTCTATGGCGCCAGCTCCGCCAACCTTTCGATAGATGGTCAGGACGTATCTATTGTCCAGCAGACTGACTATCCATGGAGCGGCAAGATCAGAATCGCGGTGTCACCCGCCGCACCGGCCAGTTTTTCGGTGCAACTGCGCATCCCCGGCTGGTCACGATCCCCATCCATCGTCGTCAACGGCGTGCCCGTGACCGATATCCAGCCAACGCGGGGGTATGCGCGGCTGGACCGGCAATGGCGGGCTGGTGACGTGATCGAAATCGACCTGCCGATGCCGGTGGAGCGCGTCTACGCCAATCCCAACGTCAAAAGCGACGTCGGACGGGTGGCGCTGAAGCGAGGCCCACTCGTCTATTGCTGCGAGCAGATCGACAATCCCTCTGCGCAAGTGCCGTTGCTGCGTCTCCCGCGCACCGCACAGGTACAATCAGGGAGAATGACCGACCCCTTCGATGGAATTGTCACGATCCAGGCGGACGGCGCGGTCGCAGAGACAGGCGGCGAAGGCGGCGCCCTGTATGTCACCGAACCCTTCGCGCAAACGAGTACCCAGATTGTTTTTATACCCTACTACATTTGGAACAATCGCGGGCCAAATCGCATGGCGGTGTGGGTGCCCGAACGCTAGCAAGGCGATCGGTGTTGAGAGCGGACAGGATGCGGGGACCGCGAGTTCAGACCGTCCCGCGCCGGCCACTCCTGATTGCCGTGCGCGATTCATGTGCCGCTCAATATGGCCTCGATCCCCAGCGCGGCCGAAAGCAAGGCTTCGTCGCGCCCATGCGGTGCTGACAACAGAAAGCCGGTTGGCATTCCATCGGTCCCAGTGCCGTTCGGCATCGACACACCGCACCAATCGAGAAAATTTCCGAGCATCGTGTTGCGCAGGGTCTTGGCATTGGCCCGATAGAAGACATCATCGTCGGCCTCCAGTGGCGCCAGCTCCGGCGCGACATGGGGGGTGGTCGGAAAGGCGACGAGCGCCGTGCCAATTCGCGTGGTGGATTGGGCAATCAGGCGCGCTCGCGCTTCCACCACCGCGGACAGATCCATCGCTGTCATCTCCGCTGCTGTCCCGATCCGCTTGCGCACCCTCCGGTCCAGCCGGCTTGCGGAAGGTTCCTCCAAGCGCTCACGGTGAAGCTCGAAGGCCTCCGCGCCGAGGATGCTGCCATGCCGGCCCATGACTTCGATCGCCTCATCCAACGGCGACAAATCGATGCGCTCGATGACTGCGCCGGCGCGCGCCAGTTGCTCGCAGCTCGCCTCGAAGTTGGCCCGCACGGCGTCCTCGCAACCATCGAGCACGACGTTGCTTGGTACCAGCAAGGTCAACGCCGAGGGTTGTGCCGGCTCGCTCCTGGAGCCGCCCTTCCCGCGCAGCACCGCATCGACCAGCGCACAATCGGCGACCGAACGGGCCAGCGGCCCCAACGAATCCAGCGTGCGCGAGAGCGGAAATATCCCCGTCATGGGATAGCGGCCGGTCGAAGCCTTGTATCCGACGATGCCGTTGAAAGCGGCCGGCACGCGGACCGATCCGCCGGTATCGGTACCGATGGTGAAGGGCAGGATGCCCCGCGCCACGGCGACAGCCGAACCCGACGACGACCCACCCGGCACGCGCGCCGGTCCCGTTCCATTGGGGTTGCGAGGGGTGCCGTAGTGAGGATTGATGCCGATGCCCGAATACGCGAATTCCGTCATAGTTAGTGTGCCAAGGCTGACGACCCCGGCCCGGCACAGCGTATTCACGACGTCGGCATCCTTGACCGCCGGAGGCTCCGTCTTGAGCACCACGGAACCGGCCGTGGTGACGCGGCCCCTCAGGTCGAACAGGTCCTTCCACGCCGTCGGCATACCGTCCAATGCACTGGCCGGGGTACCGCTCTTCAGCCGCTGCCGCGCGGCCTCGGATTCCGATTTCGCGCGCTCAGACAGCGTATCGATCAAAAGCCCGGAACCGGCCTCGGACAATGCCGCCAATGCCTGCTCGGCCAATTCGACGGGATCGACACGCATGGCTGCCATGTCATCCGCGAGCCTTTGAAGGCCCGCAAACGGCGGATAAGCTCGCGTTCGCACTATCGGTACACTCCCTTATAGGACTCGTTCTGCCTCGGTGTGACGGCCTGCCATGCTGTTTCCCGCCAACAGTACCGATTGAGGCATCGCTAAGAAATGGCTAAGAACTTGCATTTGCCGTAAAGCCCGACGCGGGGCCGCTCGCGCCCCATGGAAAAAGACTACAACTGAGGTGAGTTTGTGAACAAGACAGTACTGGTGACCGGCGGGGCCGGATTTCTCGGATCGCATCTGTGCGACCGTCTCATCGCCTCAGGGCGCGACGTGCTTTGCGTCGACAATTTCTTCACCGGCTCAAAGGACAATATCCGCCACCTGATGGGGCACTCGCGCTTCGAGTTGCTGCGCCATGACGTGACATTCCCGCTCTACGTCGAAGTGGATGAAATCTACAATCTCGCCTGTCCGGCGTCCCCTGTTCACTATCAGCACGATCCGGTGGCCACGACCAAGACTTCGGTGCATGGCGCCATCAATGTGCTCGGCCTGGCCAAGCGGCTCAACTGCCGGGTGCTTCAGGCCTCGACCAGCGAGGTATACGGCGATCCAAGCGTCCATCCCCAGACCGAGGGCTACTGGGGCAACGTCAATCCTATCGGCCCGCGCTCCTGCTACGATGAAGGCAAGCGATGTGCTGAAACCCTCTTTTTCGACTACCATCGCCAACATGCGATCGAGATCAAGGTGGCCCGCATATTCAATACCTATGGCCCGCGGATGCACCCCAATGACGGCCGGGTGGTGTCGAACTTCATCGTTCAGGCCCTCAAGGGCCAGCCGATCACGGTGTTCGGCGACGGCAGCCAGACCCGCTCGTTCTGTTACGTTGACGACCTGATCAGCGGCTTCATGCGCTTGATGGACAGCCCCGCCGATGTCACCGGCCCGATCAACCTCGGTAATCCCCATGAGTTCACCATGCTCGAACTCGCGGACAAGGTGATCGAGCTGACGGGTTCGCGTTCCAAGGTTGTTTTGAACCCGCTGCCGCAGGACGATCCCAAGCAGCGCAAGCCAGACATCACGCTCGCCCGCAACAAACTCGACTGGACACCCTCGGTCCAACTTGCCGAGGGCCTGCGCAAGACCATCGAGTATTTCGAGACTCGTTTGAATGGCAATGAGGCGGCAGCCAAATCGGCTTGAGCTTGAGAACATGCGCGAGGGGCGGGCTGGACCGGCAGCGGTGACGGTGGTCAACGGTACCGGCCGCTCACCCCTTGTGTTGCTCTGCGAGCACGCCTCGAGCGCGATCCCGAAAGAATTTGATCAGCTCGGCCTGGCGACCTCGGAACTGACTCGGCATATCGCCCTGGACATCGGCGCCGCGAGCCTGTCGCGCCTGCTTTCGGCACAGTTCGACGCGCCGCTGTTCCTGGCCGGCTATTCACGACTGCTGATCGACTGCAATCGCCCCATCGGCGCTCCGACCAGCATTCCCGAAATAAGCGAGACGACAGTCATTCCGGGCAATCTGGGCCTCGGTCCGGCCGCCAGGGCCGAGCGCGCCGAGCGATTTTACTGGCCGTTTCAGCGCGCCGTGGCCGCCCACCTGGATGCCAGGCAACGGAGCGGGCGGCCCACCATCGTCATCGGCGTCCATAGCTTCACGCCGGTGTTCAAGGGTGTCGCCCGCCCGTGGCACGCTGGTATTCTGTTCCGGAAATCGGCGCGACTGGGCGAAAGTCTGGTCAACGCCCTCGCCGGGCCTGGACTGCTGGTCGCGGCAAACCGGCCCTATCAGATAGGCGACCTCACGGACCACACCGTTCCCGCGCATGGCGAAGCGCGTGGCCTGGATGCCGTGCTGCTGGAAATCCGCCAGGACCTCCTGGCCGACGAGGCCGCCATCGACACCTGGGCGGGCCGGCTCACTGCCGCGCTGTCACGAGCGATCCCGGGCCTCTGAGAGACCGCCGCCGCCCCGCTCAACCGACAACCGAGACACTCACCGTTTTGGCCGCGCCCGAAGTCGCGCCAGTATGGTCGGAGACGACTGCATCGAAACTGGCGGCCGGCGCGGGCGTGCCGTCATGAATAAAGATCACTTGACCTGCCATCAAATCGGCCTGAGTGAACCCGGCGACGGGTGCGGACGGCGTGCCGGCCAGAGCGAGATATCCGTTCCGGACGTTGCTGATGCGGTAGATGAGATGATCGGGCGTGTCGTCGGGATCGAGCGCCGTCAGATCCATCGTCGTCACCACCACCGAGCCGCCCCGATGGACGGTGACGTTCAGGTCGCCAGCAAGCGTCGGAGGCACGTTGCGCAGGTCAGCACTGAGGTTGGCGCCATGCTGCATGGCCAGCTTGCCGTAGTGGACATTGCCCACCACATCGCCCGTGCTCTTGATGTTGATCAAGTTCTTGACGAACACGTCGCCCTGTACGGCTCCCGCGATATCCGCGCTGCCGGCCCGTACGGTTCCGTAGCAACGGCCGCCCTCGTGAATCACCAGCTCTTCGGTGGCGATTGTACCTTCGGCATAACCGAAAATATGAACGAGACGGCAATTTCGGACTTCACCCTTGAGGATCGCGTCATCCTTAAGGACCAGAACGCCACGGTTGTCGGTCACGGTTCGCTTCCACCCATCGCGCCCACCCCGCCAAGGCATGTTCGCGTTACGCACGGCCGTCCGGAGGCCTGACAAGGGTTCCTCGAACGTCTGCCTGCCAATCAAGACACTCGCAGATGTCAAAACTTCGGCTGACCTCAGCACCGTCAACTTCCGGCGGCAAGACCGGATTTGTCGCGACCTTAACACCAAGACACGCACAAGCCGAGCGGGAACACGCCTGCCAAGCGCAAAAAAAGCGGGGCACCTTGGCCCCGCCGATCCGGCTATTTCAGCCCGTCTGCCCTAGCTGCGGCGATCGCCCAACAGGCGAAGCATGTAGAGAAACAGGTTGATGAAATCGAGATAGAGGCTCAGCGCGCCCCGCACGGCGCTGCGGCCCAGGGCCGTGCCGTCGCCCGAATGGGTCTCGTAGACGTTCTTCAGCTTCTGGGTGTCGTAGGCGGTGAGGCCCGTGAAAATGAGCACGCCCATCACCGACAAAGCGAACTGCAGCGCGCTCGACTGGAAGAAGAGGTTAACCAACCCCGCGATGATCACGCCGATCAAGCCCATGAACAGAAACGAGCCAAAGCTCGTCAGATCCCGATTGGTGGTATAGCCCCAAAGGCTGGTCGCCCCGAACATCGCGGCGCTGATAAAGAACACGCGCTCGACGCTCTGATGTGTATAGGCGACGAACACGAAGGACAGCATCAAGCCGACCAGCACCGCATAGAGGAAGAAGCCATTGCGAGCGCCGGTCACACTCATGGCATCCATGCGGAAGATCAGGTAGAGGCCATAACCAAGCGGAGCAAGCATGAGCACCATGGCGAGCGGTCCATGGAAAACGGCCTGGAACACCGCCGGACTGGAGGCGGCATAGGCGTAAAGCCCGTAAGCGGCCACCCCTGTCAATGCGACGCCCGCCGCCATATAGTTGTAGACGCTCAGCATGAAGGACCGCAGCCCCTCATCATACGCCACCCGGTCCGCGCGGCCCCCCACTGCCGCCAAGCGTCTGTTGGGTTCGGCCATGTCACTGTCCTCTCAAAAGTCGCGGGCCGGAACGACGTTCCAGCAGCCGCATGATACATCTTGTTACCGATATGGTCGCGCCAAGATTGCAATTCAAGGTCAAGGCCGGATCGGTTGACGTCTAGGATACACCATAAGGGCCGTCATGCCGCGATTGTTCACTGCTTTTCGTCTGTCGGAAGAGGTCGAGAACTGGCTGTCGGAAATTGACTTCGACTTGCCAGGTGCCCGCTGGGCCGATCCGGAAGACTATCACGCGACAATCCGCTTTTTTGGCGACGTCAACCGGCATGTCGCGGACGACATCCTCGCCGGCCTTGCGGCCGCGCGGCAGGCGAGCTTCCCGGTCCAAATTAAGGGCCTCGCGTGTTTCGGCGGCGAACGCCCGCGCGTGCTGGTGGCTGAGATTGAGCCAAATCCCGGGCTCATCGACATTCGCAGGGCTCACGAGCGCGTAGCCCAGGCCGCCGGTTTGGCCCCAGAGCATCGCAAATACGCCCCGCACGTCACATTGGCCCGCCTGAACGGGACAAGAGCCGAGACCGTCGCCCATTTCATTCAGTCGTTTGGCCTGCTGCCACCGCCCAAATTCGACGTCGCGGAAGTGGTCTTGTTCTCGGCCAAGCCAGGCAGCGGCGGTGGCCCCTACATGGCCGAGGAAACTTTCAGCCTGGCGCGCGCAGCCTCGGGCACGGCCCACTCGCCGTCCACCTGATCGATCACTTCCAGCAAACCCCGCACGGCGAGCTGGATGAGATCGAGGGTATTCTCGAAGGCGTCGGCGGTGCCATCAGATGGGTCGGGAATATCCCGCTCGCCGATCCAGGACGAGAAATCGAGCAGCAGATGCACGCGCTGGCGTGCTGCTGGCGGTGTCAATGCCAACAAGGCATCGCGATCCGCCCGGTCCATGGCCAAGAGCAAATCGAAAGTGCTGAAGTCGGACCGCTCCAGCCTTCGCGACCGAATTCCACCGAGCTTGATCCCCTGCGCCGCCGCAGCCGTTAGCGCGCGCGGATCGGGAGATTGGCCAATCTGAGGCGCGCCAATCCCGGCCGAGGACAGCAGGAAATCGTCCAGCCGGTCCTCCTGCGCGATCAGGTGGCGCATGGCCCCCTCGGCCAGGGGCGAGCGGCAGACGTTGCCATGGCAGACAAAAAGGATTCGGTGTTGTGTCATCAGGCTTTCTTGCGAATCGGCGTTGCAATCCCTTGACATGACCGCGACTCGGCCTGCAAGCCGCATCGCAGTGATTTGGTGGTGCAATAGGCTCGGGAGAAAAATCTCGTGGACAAGTTGGCGGACACGGAGCGCGACGCGGCATTGGCACAGCTTGACCGATGGCAGCCGGTCAAAGGGCGCGACGCCATAGTTAAAGCATTTAAATTCAACGACTTCAATGAGGCCTTCGGCTTCATGAGCCGGGTCGCGCTGCTGGCCGAGAAGCGTGATCACCACCCGGAATGGAGCAATGTCTGGAACCGGGTCGAGATCACCCTGACCTCGCACGATGCAGGCGGACTAACGCTGCGGGACGTCGATTTGGCCAGCGCCATCGACCGGCTGCTGATGCATCGTGCCTGAGCGGACGACCACGCCAACGGGTTGCGGCATCGCCCGGGCTCTCAGATCGTCAACCAGGGTGCCGGCGGCGGCGGCCACCGCTCCGTCCGGCGCGACATTATCCGGCGCTAGGCGGGCCGCCGGACCGCCCCCCGCAGCGTCCATGTCGAGGGCGGGTGCGGCTTCGGCGGAAGCGGCCTCGTCGGCGGGTGGCACCATTGCGTCCCCGGGTCCAACCGCCTCATACGACCGTTCGTCGAGCGCATACTGGCGATGACGCTCAACCTCGCTGTCCGACCACGGTTCGGCCTTGCATCGGCACCCCGCAGTGAGCGATTTGCGATAAGAAAACGCCTGTGGCAACGCGGCATAGGACAGGCCGTCGAGGCTGGTGAGGCGAGCGGGGTCGGTCTGGCCCGTTGGTTGATAGTAGAGCCTGGCGGGCTGCTCGCAGCTCGACTCGCAGCTTGTCCTGTCGCGCTCGAAGCGTGACATCGGCGCCGCATCGCTCACGGGCCAGTAGTAGCCGTCGCAAAGCCGCACGCAAACGGTGCGATACGATCTCGTCGGCGCGATGTCGCCCGGACCAGATTTACCCGCATAGGGATACAGCGGATTGGCGGGCAAATTGGCTGCTTCTGGCGGGGACGCGTCCTCGGGACCAAAAAACGAGAGCAGGGCCTGAAGAAAATCCGCCGGGCCGCGCGCCTGGGCTGCCGATACCGCGCCGGAACCAAGCGCCGTCAACAGCGCCGCCGCAAGCAAAGCCCGCGTCAGGCGAGTGGCCTGGCTGGTCAAACGCAAACGCAACTCCCAAGACATAATTGAACGCACGCTCTGCTCGACGACAGCAAGCCCCGCGTCAGTTCTGCGCGCGAATGGCAAACATTCCCTGAACAAGCCCGAACGCCGAAACTGAAAAGGCTGGGTCGCCGACGTATTCTCTGGCTGACAGGCCTTGCGGTCCGGGACTACGATCACGCGCCGAGTGGAGTAAAACTCAGATGGCCGCTAGCGAACCCGACGACCACGACCACGACCACAAACATGACCACGGTAGCGAGCTCAGCCCGATGGCGGCTCGCGTCAAGGCACTCGAGACGCTCCTCACCCAAAAGGGCCTGATCGATCCGGCCGCCGTCGATGCCATCGTCGAGACCTACGAAACCAAAATTGGTCCGCGCAACGGCACCCGCGTGGTGGCCAAGTCGTGGACCGACCCTCAATTCCGCGATTGGCTTGCTCGCGACGCCACCGCCGCCATCGCCTCGCTGGGTTTCGCCGGCCGGCAGGGCGAGCACATGCGGGCCGTGTTCAACGCGCCAGGGCTGCACAACCTGGTCGTCTGCACCCTGTGCTCCTGCTACCCGCTTCCGGTCCTGGGATTGCCGCCTGTCTGGTACAAGTCCCCGCCCTATCGCTCGCGGGCCGTCATCGATCCGCGTGGCGTACTTGCCGAATTCGGGTTGAATTTGCCGGCGAGCACAAAAATCCGGGTTTGGGATTCGACTGCCGAGCTGCGATATCTTGTGGTTCCGCTGCGGCCGGACGACACGGACGGTCTGGCCGAGGACGAACTCGCCAAATTGGTGACGAGGGATTCCATGATCGGAACCGGACTTGCCCTCTCCCCGGTAGCGGCGGAGCGGCGTCCATGAACGGAGCGCAAGACCTCGGCGGCCAGATGGGCTTCGGGCCGGTCGCACCCGAACGCAACGAACCAGTCTTTCATGCCGAATGGGAGCGCCGCGCGCTTGGCATCTCCCTCTGCGCAGGAGCAATGGGCCATTGGTCGATCGACGAGAGTCGCCACACACGCGAAGGGGCGCATCCGGTCGTTTATCTGTCAGCGAGTTACTACGAGGGCTGGCACAGGGCGCTTGAGAAGCTGCTCGTCCGCCATGGCTTTGCGACGGCCGGGGAACTCAGCGCGGGCCGCAAGTTGAGCGATGGCGCTCAGCCCAAGCGGGTACTCGCCGCAAACGCCGTTGCCGCGACCCTCGCCAAGGGCTCTCCCTTTGATCGGCCGATCGACACCCCGGCCAGATTCGCGGCTGGTCAGCCTGTGCGCACAATCAACGCCCACCCGGCTGGCCACACACGCCTGCCACGATACGCCCGGGGCAGGCTCGGCCGGATCGAGACGGTGCATGGCGGCTTCGTGTTCCCCGATACCAACGCCCAGGGCCTTGGCGAGCAACCGCAACGGCTGTACACGGTCGCGTTTGCCGGCGCCGAGCTCTGGGGCCGGGGCAGCGATCCGAGCCTCGAGGTCAGCATCGATGCCTGGGAGAGCTATCTTGAACCTGCCTGAGCTACCCGCCGAGCCGGTGTTCGCCGAAGCCTGGCAGGCGCAGGCCTTTGCACTGACATTGGCGCTGCATGAGCGCGGCTCCTTCACCTGGCCGGAATGGGCAGCGACCCTGTCCGCCCGGCTCAACTCCGCCGGTGCGGCTGCCAATGGCGAGGACTACTACCTTCACTGGCTGGCGGCGCTTGAAGACCTGGTCGCGGCCAAGCGCATAGGCACAAGGGCACGATTGAGCGATCTTGCCGGAGCCTGGGCGCGCGCGGCCCACGCCACGCCCCATGGCCAGCCGATCCAACTGGAAAACGATCCCGCATATCCTGGAGTTTCACCGTCGTGACCGCGCCCTCCGACCCCACCCAATTGTCCGCTGTCGATATGGTCAGGTTGTACCACCGCCGCGAGCTGTCGCCCGTCGAGGTGACCAGGGCGGCGCTCGCCCGGATCGAAAAACTGGATGGCGCCGTCAATGCCTTCTGCCGTCTCGATCCCAAGGGGGCGCTCGCCGAGGCCAAGGCGAGCGAGGCGCGGTGGGCGAAACGCGAGCCGAAAGGGTTGGTCGATGGCGTCCCGGTGACCATCAAGGACTTGACGCTTGTGCGCGGCTGGCCGACGCGGCGCGGCTCCAAACTTACCTCCGATGCTCCCGCCACGTTCGATGCCCCTGCGGTCGCCCGGTTGCGCGGCCATGGCGGGGTGCTGCTCGGCAAGACGACGACGCCGGAATTCGGCTGGAAGGGGCTCACCGACAGTCCGCTCACCGGCATAACCCGTAATCCTTGGAACACCAACATGACGCCGGGCGGCTCGTCGGGCGGGGCCGGCGCGGCGGCGGTGCTTGGCATGGGCACGCTGCACACCGGCACCGATGGCGCGGGATCGGTGCGCATTCCTTCCGCCTTCTCGGGCTGCTTTGGTTTGAAGCCCAGCTATGGGCGAATCCCCCTGCATCCAGCCTCCCCGATGGGCACGCTGGCCGTGCTCGGACCGATGACCCGGACCGTCGCCGACGCAGCGCTGATGATGAGTGTGATGGCGGCACCCGATCCGGCGGACCCGACGGCTGAGCGTGGGCCGGCGCCGGATTACCGGATCGGGCTCGATGTCGGCATCAGCGGCCTGCGCATCGCCTATTCGCCACGACTTGGCGGGCACGCCAGGCAGGTCGACCCCGAGGTCGAGGCGGCGATCCGGGATGCGGTGACGGATTTGGAGGGCCTCGGCGCGATCGTTGAACTCGCCGATCCACCGTTACCGGACGATCTGTTCGAGCTGCTTACGACCCAGTGGAGCGCCGGCAGTGCCGTGGTTCTCGACACCTTCGAGAAAGGTGCGAGCGAGCATTGCGATCCCGGCTTCGTGGCGATGGCCAAGCGTGGCCGCAAGGTGAGCGCGGCGGACTATTTGCGTGCCGGAATGCGCCGCGTGGAGCTGAGTGCAATCATGGAGCGTTTCCATTCCCGCCACGATCTGCTGGTGACGCCAACGGTCGCGGTCACCGCATTTGACGCCGGGCACAACACGCCAGCGGACGGCAAATGGGGCGAGGATTGGGTGGGCTGGACTCCGTTCACCTACCCCTTCAATTTGTCGCTCCAGCCGGCGTCGTCATGCCCTGCCGGCTTCAGCAAGGCTGGCCTTCCCATCGGCCTGCAGATCGTGGGTCCGGTGGGCGCCGATGCCCTGGTGCTTCGCGCCTCGCGCGCGTTCGAGGGCGTCCGACCATTCAAGATGTGCGATCGGATTGCGACGGGGCACTGAAGGTGTATCGGCCACCGAACCCATGGTGATGTCCGGTATTAGACCTGCCCCATTGTTGGAAACTCGGCCTTATAGTATTGCTCCTTTAAGTCACAATCTGCTACCCGCCACTCCAAAGGTGGGCCATTTAATTCGTAAACTGTGCGATCGAGATGTAGCATGGGCGTGTCGGGATCGATTTCCAGGGCCTGCGCTACTGCCGGCGACGCGCGGCTTACGCTGACGCGCTCGAAACCATTGCCTAGTATCATCTTATTGCGCTTGGCTGCGATGGCCACGACCCGGGCAATCCCGAATTCGTCGAGTTCGATATCGGGCAGGCGGGACTTGGGCACCGAAAGTTGCTCCACCATGAACTTGCGGCCATACAATTCGCGGACGCGCTCGCATCTGTAGACTAGGTCGCCGGCCCTGAGCTCAAGACGCGCAAGCTCTTCGGCATTCGCCGCGACGACTTCTACGGTCTTGTGGGCAATCGTACCAGTCACTCGCTTGCCGTCGCGGCCCCGGAGATTGCTGAACCTAATGTTGAATTCGTCGGACGAGAGGTCGGCGACAACGGTTCCCCGCCCTTGCCGCCGCGTAACCAATTTCTCCGCTTCAAGCGCGTCCAGGGCCTTGCGGATCGTTCCAACGCTCACTTTCATGCGCTGGGCAAGGTCAGTCTCGCTCTCCAGGAAGCGGCCAGCCTCAAACTCACCTGCTGCTATCAGCTCGACGAAATGGTCGTAGACCTGAAGAAACAGGGGACGGGTCCGAAAATCCGGTCGCGATTTTGGATCCAGCTGCGTCACAGAGAAATCCCTCTCAAGACCCGGAATCAACTGGCACCAAGCCTAACCCCGTTGTGACTAGGATTTCCACAAATTCCTCGGGAACGGAGCGGAATGCACATGCGCGTTATCGAACTAGGTATCTACCTAGGTGCATTTGAATGCCGGCCTCTTTCAGCCGCGCCAAACAAGAGTCTGGATAAGCGCGGAGACTATATATCCGTACACATATCGCCACAAAGTCCACTATCCGACCGTGAACGACGGATATAGGACAACGACTATTAGACAAACATATTGCACCGTCGATCAACAATGTTTCGTTTTCGAGATGCTTAATCATCGCAATATTTGCTGCTCGTCTGTTTCGATATCTATCGCTATAACTATGCTCGTAATTCACAGTATAGACCTGCAACGATCTGTACCCGATATACAAACCGAAGTCAGGAGATTAACATGCAATACGATGTTCGCACGCACCGTTCCATCATGGCGCTGGCTATTGCCGCCGCCAACCTGGTTGCGCTGTCGGAACTTGCCTGCGCGGCCGGAAACGGCAACGGCGCCGGCCACAACGGAACGGCGGGTGGATTGGCCGCGCATGTCGGGGTCAACGTGAGCCTGGCTACATCGTCAACGCAGAACGTGTCAGCCACCGTCGGCGCGGTGCTTGGTGGAACATCTGGCCTCGTGGGCAGCGCCAGGGTTTCGCTCGGCACCCAGGACGGCGACACTGGCGCGCGGTCCGGCGGCGGAGCAGCGCCTCGACGCTCCGCCGCCGTACCCGAGCTCGGCGGCGGCCTATTTGGGCCGGCCCGCAGTTCTTGGCAATGTCAGTTCGCCGACGCCCTCGAATGTGTGGACCGGCGTGCTTGGAAGCGCAGGCACTCAACCACCGGGCGCGGCTCTGAATTCACAACCGTGATGCCGGCAAGTTCCCGACGTCTTCACCTCGTCTACCGGTGACATCGCCGGGTTCTTCTGCATCGCAGTCCAGCAGCGCCTTGGCCTGCGACACTATCCAAGGAACCAGGCGCCCAAACCCCGCAAGAGGCATTGCGGCTATGAGGAGAGACGTCATGAGGACCCGATCTGACAAGCGCAATTTCGTGCACGACCAAAGGGGCTCCAGCGCGGTGGAATTTGCGATGGTGGTGCCCGTCCTATTGACTGTCCTGTTCGGGATCTCGGAATACGGCGTCTATCTGGGAGCAGCCAACAACGTGACGGAACTGGCCGCCGACGCTGCCAGAGCCTCGGTTGCAGGCATCACCGATGCCGAAAGATCGGCAATCGCCCTTCAAACCATACGGTTGACCGCAGGCAGCTATCCCTTGCTCGGCACCGGCAAGTTGACCGCCGAGGCGGGCGTGGTCCCCGAAGATCCAACCGAATTTCGGGTGGTGGCGAGCTTCGATGCCGCCGTCATGTCGAGCTGGGGTCTCGCGGGAATTCTGCCGTCGCTGCCGCACATGATCGTGCGTGCCGCGACGATCAAGCGCGGCGGTTATTAGTCGGGAGGCACCTCATGTCGATGTCAACAATCACCGCTTGTCATGCACGCCTGCGCCGCGACGAACGGGGAACCGTCACCATAATAACATCAGCCTTTTTTGCCGCTTTCTTCGCCGTCAGTGCCTTGGCGGTCGATCTCGGCGCGCTCTATTCGGACCGGCGCCACTTACAGGGGGCTGCCGATCTGGCTGCCTTGGCGGCAGCCAACGATCTGGAGAATGCCACCGATGCGGCACTGGCGACCTTGGCGTCGAACGGAGTACACGCAGCTTCGGTGACAGTGACATTGGGGCGCTACGAACCCAACATTGCCGTGCCGCCAGGCGAGCGCTTTGCCGCCAACCAGCCCCCGTTCAACGCGGCAAGGGTCGAGGTCACCACAATCGGCCACGCCTTCTTCGCGGGGACCTTCACGGGAGCGGATTTCGGCATAAACGTCACCTCCGTCGCCGCCAACAGTCAGTTGGCCTCGTTCTCGGTGGGAAGCCGGCTGCTGGCCGTGCGCGGCGGCATCCTCAATTCCGTGCTGGGCAAGATGTTGGGCGGCAATATCTCGCTCAGCGTCATGGACTACAACCAGCTGCTCCAGGCGAATGTCGGCTTGTTCGATTTCCTCGACTCGCTGGCAACGCAAATCAATCTGAAGGGTGTCAGCTACGACGATGTCCTCGCATCTTCGGTGACGGTCAGAGACGTCTTTGCCGCCGCGATCGATACGGCCGGCAAGCAGGGAAATTCGACAAGTCTGGCCGTGTTGGAGCGGCTTGCCAAGGGAACGGCAGGTCAGGCGCGTGTTCCCCTCAGTTCCATGATCAACCTCGGTCCGCTCGGAAGCCTGCAAACCGGGGATACGTCGGCGTCGGCCTATGGCGCCAAAGTCAACCTCATGGACCTGGTGACAGGCACGGCGGCCCTGGCCAACGGCAAGCACCAGGTCGTGGTCGATCTGCAGGCCCAGGTACCCGGGCTCGCTGCGCTCACGCTGACACTGGCAATCGGCGAGCCTGCGCAGCACTCCGGCTGGGTTGCGGTTGGCGGAGCCGGCTCGACGGTCTCAACGGCCCAAACTCGCCTGGCACTCGTCGCCCAGGTCGGCGGCACGGGCATCCTTGCAGGGATGCGCATCCGCTTGCCGATCTATCTGGATTTGGCCACGGCCCAGGCTACCCTCGCCTCGGTGAGCTGCGCTCGCAACGGCGACAACAGCGTTGAAATCGCGGCCCAGCCTGGTTTGGCGGATCTGTGGATCGGCAATGTGAGTACACAGGATCTTCTGGATTTTGGCTCGCAGCTGCCGGTCCCGCCAGCGGCGATTGTCACCGCTCCACTGGTGACAGTCAGCGGCAGCGCGCACGTCAACATGGATAACTTGCGCGCCATCCCAATCGCTTTCAATCAGTCCGACATCAGCAATGGCACAGTGAAGCAAGTCGACACGCAGAATTTCGCACAGTCACTGGCGACCAGCCTGCTTGGAAACCTGCAGCTGAAAGTGAGCGCCGCCGGTCTGGCGCTTGCGGCACCGAAGGGCGTTGGAAGCGCGGTGGCCGCGCAGCTCGGTTCAATCGCCGCTCCGCTCGATGGGGTTTTGTATGAGACCTTGATCGCGCTCGGCGTGCATGTCGGTGAAGCCGATATCAGAGTGGACGGTGCCCGTTGCGCCGGCAGCGTCACCGTTGGATGAGACCCCCGCAGCCTGCGATCGCCGTCAGAATTTGAACCCCCAACCTTAGTCCGAGAAGCTCAGCAACAGAGGTGACAACATGTTTGACAATGACAGCACGGCGGCAAACCCCAGCCTCGCGGCTGCTCCGCTCGCCAGCAGCGAGGTCGCGGATCTGCTTTTGGAGGCCGTGCTCGAAGCATTGGCCCACAGGAGGCCCCTCAGCCGTTTCTGATTTGCGGAAGGTGACGGCGCAATAGTCGAAGTGGGCCAGGCGCCCAATGCCGCCGCGGTCTCGTCACCCAAGGGTGGTGCGGCTGCCTGCAGCAAACCGGCGGGGGTGAGGAGAGACCGCAGTGTCACGTCCGCGGTTTGACCGCTGTTGCCAATAGTTGGCAATGCGGTCGACGCGATTGAGCCACAGGAGCAGCTCTTTGGTCGGTGCAATGAACGCGTAAGCCCTGTCACCACTCTCGCTCCGACGTTGCCAGGATCAGACGGGGACCACACCGCGCACCACACGGAACATCATGGGAAACGACCGAGGTCCGTCGGGCATCCCAACCAGATATCCGGCACGAACATGCTGCTCGATCGCGCCGCGCTCGTCGCCCGAGAGCGCCATCAAAGGGCCTGAGATGACGCCCTGGCCGCCGGTGAACGTGGCCCAATAATCCGCGAAGGCCGGATACTCGCAATCCACGACGACGGGAACCTCCGTCACGTCGGTGAGACCCATCTTCCGCCACAACGCCGCCTGACCGTTTGGCCAGAACAGCTGGCGCCCTGCCCGCATGGATCTCAGTCCGGCCAATCCGGTGTCGAGCACGGCAGCGGTGTGAAGGACGAGATCGAATGCGGGCATACCGCCAAAAAATTGATGAACACCGGACGCGACCACACCGCCTGGACGGGTCACTCGCTTCATCTCGGCAACCACCTGTTCAATCTCCGGGAGAACATCCAGGGCCAGCGTGGAAACAGCGGCATCGAATGCGCCATTGCCGAACCGCATGTGGCGGATATCGCCGCGTTCATAAGCGATGTTGGGGTGCGATCGATGAAGGCGGGCCCCTTCCAGGTATCCCTCCGATGCATCGATACCGATCACATTCGCGCCTGCCTCGGCCAGCGCTTTTGTCAATACACCTGTGCCACAGGCTACATCGAGTACCCGACCGCTCGGAGCGACATCGGCGAGGGAGAGAAATGGCCCTGCCAGATGCTCGCTCCAGCGGCCCATGAAGGCCTCGTAAGCGTCAGGGTCAGTCCAACTATATCGTGGCTGCGCGGTTTCCATAGCGGGCCATTCCCCTTGATCGAGCATGGACCTTAACACGGTCACGGGGGCCGCACGATTGGTCGCCACCTCAGGTGGTCCACCCCGGCGGCCCAGAGCGGCGTTCCGAAGGACCGCTCTTGTCGACGGCGGCCGGCCCAGCGCTCCGCCTCGTCTCGCGTCCTCTCCTCAACGCCACCGCCCATACCGCCACGGCGCCCACGGATGCCGCTCGCCCCGCACGTCGGGCGCTGGATCAAACCCGCTAGTGCCCCAGGGATGGCAGCGCGCGACCCGCGACAAACCCAGCCAAAAGCCGCGCCAGGGTCCGTTCAAGTCGATGGCGTCCAGCGCATAGACCGAGCATGTCGGCAGGTGCCGGCATTGCCTGCCGATGAACCCCGACAGCGTGTAGCGATAAGCAACGATCGGAGCCTTGAGCAGCCTGGCGGCAACGCTCATTCAAACGGCTGCCCGTTCTTGCGCCGCACCGCGTATTTGCCGCCGACCTTGGTGAGGTTCATGTCGATGTCGGGATAGACGCAGTGATCGACGGCAGCCCGTGTCCCGATTTCGAGATAGGTCACGGGCGTCTTGGTGCGGTTGACCAAATGGTGCCCATTCTCGTCATTGGCCGGATAACCGATCGCCATGCCGGGCCTCAAGACCTGTTCTCCATCGTTGGTGACCAGCGTTATTTCGCCCTCCAGGATGTAGCAGAACTCGTCCTCGGTGACGTGCCAGTGGCGGTGACCGGAAGCGGCACCCGGCTGCAAGGTCGTCAGGTTCACGCCGAATTGGGTCAGCCCCAAAAGCTCGGTCAGCGCCCGCTTTTGCCGGCCCTTGACCATCCCGGCAAACTCCTTGGGATAGACCGTGCGCTCGCGCGCTTCCAAGGTCTTCGGATCAACGACTTTCGCCATGGTGTCCTCCCTCAGGCTTGCCGCTTGGTTTCGATCTCACCGATGGCCCGCTCGAGCGCGTCGAACACCAGCAGCGTCGAGGCGTGCCGGCCCTTGACCTCGCGCACCGGCTCCAGCGCCGCCAGGTCCGCCCACTTTCCATCCGGCGGTGGGCCATTCTCCTTCAACATCCGGCGCATGGCCGCACCCACCTGACGCATCTCGCCGCTGGTGGCGCCGACCACATGCGTCGCCACCACCGCCGCCGAGGTCTGCCCCAGCAGGCACGCGCGCACGCTCTGACCGTAGTCGGTGATCGTGTCGCCGGCCATTTTCACATCCAGCGTCACGGTCGAGCCGCACAATTTGGAGTGCGCCGTCGCCGTCGCATCGGGATCGGCCAGCCGCTGGTTGCGCGTGCTGTTGGCCGAGAGCTCCAAGATCCGCTGACTGTAGATGTCTTCCAGCTCGCTCATCGCCGGCAATGCTCGTGTAAACGCTATTGGCGCCCGCCCTTGCGGGTCCGCTTGCCCCTATATATATGCTAGCGACCGCCGGGCAAGAAGGCCGGTCGAGCGCGATCTTGCTTGATCACGGCCAGCTTTCGCTTCGAGAAGAGACCCACAAGACATGGATATGAGATCGCGGCGCGGGCAATCGTTGCAACTACCAGCCGTTGAAGCCGCCAGGAAGGGCCTTGCCATGGACGCCATCGCCACCCGCAAGAAGAACGGCCGGAGCGCCAAGCCGGAGGGTGCTCCCTCCGTGCCAGCCAAACGGCCGAGCCGCGATGAGGCCGAAGCCGCGGTGCGCACGCTCATTGCCTGGGCGGGCGACGATCCGGCGCGCGAGGGATTGCTCGACACGCCCAAGCGGGTGGTCAACGCCTACAACGAATTCTTCAGCGGCTACGCCGAGAACCCGATCGAAGCCCTCGACCGCACGTTCGAGGATGTCGGCGGCTATGACGACATCGTCATGCTGCGCGACATCGACGTCAATTCCCATTGCGAGCACCACATGATCCCGTTCATCGGCAAGGCGCATGTCGCCTATCTGCCGGGCGCCGATGTGGTCGGCATTTCCAAGCTGGCACGGGTGATCGAAATCTTCGCGCGCCGGCTCCAGACCCAGGAGACCATGACCGCCCAGATCGTCGCGGCCATCGACGAGGCGCTGGCGCCGAGAGGCGTGGCGCTGATGATCGAGGCCGTGCATCAGTGCATGAGCCTGCGCGGCGTCCACAAGCCGAACGTGGCGACCATCACCACCCAGTTCACCGGGGCGTTCCGCGATGACCTGGTGTTGCAGCAGCGGTTCATGGGGTTGGTGCGGAAGGGGTAGGTAAGGGCGGCAGTCGGGCGCGCGGCTGGCAATATCTGTCGTCAGAGAGAGCTGCCGCACAAGAGGCCGGGAAGGCGCTGCTCGAAGTCGGCGCGAGTGACCCGTTGCTGCCGTCCAAAGGTCAGGCCAAGAAAGGCTCAAGTGAGCCCAGAGGGGACCCTTTTCAACGGGTCGATGGCTTGGTGTTGAACGCCAATTGAGCTGCGAAAGCACGCTT
>Ga0075021_10000315_pt1 | contig 26741 bp, 24 predicted proteins | sample ColStrG_CSR_2012_FD_72749 | JGI IMG/M metagenome (GOLD analysis project Ga0075021, IMG submission 72749) | Freshwater sediment microbial communities in response to fracking from Pennsylvania, USA - Cold Stream Run_MetaG_CSR_2012 | ecosystem: Environmental > Aquatic > Freshwater > Creek >...
AGATAGTGTGGCTGCGCAACCACGAGCCCGACAATTTTGCCCGCCTAGCGCATGTCCTTTTACCCAAGGACTACATCCGTTTCCGGCTAAGCGGGGAATACGCAACCGATGTAAGCGATGGCACCGGCACCGGTCTTGAAGACTCAAAACGCCGTGCCTGGTCGGGTGAGATGCTCCACCTGCTCGGGCTTGATCGGGCGATCATGCCCCGCTTGGGCGAAGGCCATGAGGTGACGGCTCACATCAACGCTACCGGCGCGCGCGAAACGGGCCTGGCCGAGGGGACCCCGATCGTGAGTGGTGCGGGCGACCAAGCGGCCAGTGCAGTCGGGGCTGGTGTCGTCGTCCAAGGCATCGTCAGCGTCACCATCGGCACGAGCGGTGTCGTATTCGCTTCGACCGATAGCATGCCGACACCAGGCGCACCTGGCATATCACCCTTGCTTGAGGTCTTTTGTCATGCGTTGCCCAGCACCTGGCACTACATGGGCGTAATGCTCAGCGCGGGTGGCAGTCTGCGCTGGCTAAGGGACACGATAGCGCTCGGCAGCACTGCCCTGGTCGCGCCGCGGGATCTCGGGCATGTCGATCCGTATGACGTGCTGCTACACGAAGCAGCGGCCACGCCCCCGGGCGCCGAGGGCCTCGTCTTTCTGCCCTATCTCAGCGGTGAGCGCACGCCCCACCGCGATCCGCTAGCACGCGGCGCATTCGTCGGCCTCACCGTGCGACACACACAAGCCCACCTCACCCGGGCCGTAGTCGAAGCGATTACATATGGCCTGCGAGACTCGCTAGAACTGGTGCGGCAAAGCGGCATCCGCGTCGATGAGGTGCGTGTAGCTGGCGGAGGCGCCCGCAGTCAGATATGGCGGCAGTGGTTGGCCGATATCTTCGATGCCGAGATCACGTTGATTAACTCCAGCGAGGGCGGCGCATTTGGGGTTGCGCTACTGGCTGGCGTGGGCACGGGTGTGTGGGCCACGACACATGAAGCGTGCACAGCGACCTTGCAGGTCACCGGCCGCACTGCGCCAACGAGCGATGCGAGCGTTCGCCGGGCCTACGACGAGCACTATGCGGTATTCAGGGATCTGTTTCCAACGCTGAAAGACACCTTTCATCGCCTGGCACAATAGATTGCCTCTGGACGACTAACGACTAACGATGAAGGAGGCGTGGAACGATAGGCGTCACGACGGTGTCACGGCCAGATCATGTCGCTGAAAACCATGAATGAGCAAGAGCGTCAACAACGGCTGCATGTGGTCAAGGCAGCTGGGAGGCTAAAGTGTGGCAAGACCAGCCGGCGTGAATTTTTGCGCGCAGCCGCGCTGGCCGGCTTTGGCTTTAGCAGCCTTGCCTATCTAACGAGCTGTGCACGCCCCCACACACCCGTGCCACCTGCCCCAGCGGCAACAAAAATCAATGCCGCGACCCCAAGCGCCAGCCCGATACCGCCACAGCAATTCCTAAAAGAAGCGGGCCGCACCTTCAAAGGGCGCACGATCAGAATGGTGACCGATCACGCCCCGGTCAACCAGATCGTCAGCAAGCTGGCGGCCGATGAATTCACGCCCCTGACGGGAATCAATGTCGACTGGGCGTTCGCCCCGCTCGAGGAGGTGTTGGCTAAAATTGCGCAAGACACGGTGATCGGCGCGGGTGGTGGGAGGGGCGCTCAAGACATTTTCTACTTGGATCAGCCCTGGCTCGGACGCTTTGTGAATGACGTCGTTCATGTTGACACGCTGCTTGCAAAGCCAGACCTAGCATATCCGGGCTATAACTTTGCCGACTTCTTGCCCCAGATCATAGAGGGAGGTGCGAGCGTCATGGGCGCCACGATCGGCGTGCCCGTGACTAGCGCCATCTTTATCATGATGTATCGCAAGGACATTTTTGACGAGTTGAAGCTCAAGTTGCCCACGACCATGACCACCTACCTGGATACCGTCAAAGCCATCTATGAGGCCAAGAGCGGTCAAGGCATCATGGGCACGGTCGGACAGTGGAAGAGCGGCGATTATGGGCTGCAATGTGATGCCTCAGCCTGGCTATGGTCACATGGCGCTTCGCACTTTGGCGCAGATGGCAAACCGAGCTATACGACCGACGCCGCCGTGGCAGGTATGGCTTACATGCTTGAACTCGGCAAATACATGGACCCGGGTGTCACGGACTGGGACGCAGGTAGCGAGGGCAGCGCGTTCACCCAAGGCAAGGCTGGTATCTGCCTCGCGTGGAGCACGTTCTTTCCGGATTTTGATGATCCGTCCAAGAGCAATGTGATCGGTCTGGTCGATGTGGCCGATGTGCCCACGGAAGATGCCTTACTCAAGAAAGAGCAGTGTGGTTTTGGCGAGACACCGGGTCTAAGCCGGCAGGCGGGTGCTTGCCTGGCACTCAGCAAATATGCGCCCAACCCCGACCCGGCCTGGCTTTTCATGCAGTGGGCTACAAGCGCCGACGTGTGCGCCCGGGCGAACGCGATCGGTGCGAACGCACCGGTCCGAACCAGCACCTTCGCCGACCCACGCGTCGTGGCGAAGCGGGCCGTCATGCCCGACACGACCCGCCATTTTGCGGCGACCAAGACCGCGATTGAGTCGCGCATGGGCACTGAGCCACACCTGAGGCAGTGGGCATCGCTCGTGGTGGATGTGAACGCGGTCGAATATGGCAAGATGACCGCCAAAGAGCAAGGCATCAAAGAAACGCTCCAAGCGATTCAGAACAAGACCACAGCCGTCTTGGCGACGTGATGGGCGACGTGATGGTATGAGGGAAAGTGGCATGATCGAGTTTGTCATCGGCGTCGACAGCAGCACCACGACTTGCAAGGCCATTGCATGGGACCGGCACGGTCAAGCCTTGGCCGAGGGGCGCAGCGAACCATTTGCGCTGCTGCGACCCGAGCCCACGTTCTACGAGCAACAGGCCGAGTGGTGGTGGGATGGGTTATGTGCAGCACTGTCGGACCTGGGCCACAAGGTCGATCTTGCGCAGGCAAAAGCCATTTGCATCACCCATCAGCGTGAGACATTCGTGCCGGTTGACCGGAGCGGGAAGGCCTTGCGCAACGCGATTACTTGGCTCGATGAGCGTAGCCACGCGCAACTGACCGTGCTGCGCGACAAAATCGGCGCAGATCGGCTGCACCAAATCACCGGCAAGGCGCTATCGCTCACCCCGTCAAACGGCAAGATCCTATGGCTCCTGGAGCACGAGCCGGACGTGATCGCGCGTGCGCACAAGATCCTCGATACGCATGCCTTTCTGGCCTTTCGCTTGACAGGGCAATTTACGACCAGCGTCGCCAGCGCCGATCCAATGGGTTTGGTTGACTTGCGCACGGGCAAATGGGCCAGTGCGCTCATGCGCGAACTCGGCCTGCACGAGGAACAATTCCCGGCACTATGCCAGCCGGGCGAGATGATAGGCGGGGTCACGGCCAGCGCGTCCACGGCCACGGGCCTACCCACTGGCCTGCCGGTGATCGCCTCAGCCGGAGACGGGCAGTGCGCAGGGTTGGGCGCAAATGCCCTGGGTCAGTCGCGCGCCTACCTCAATCTCGGCACGGCCGTGCTGGGCGGCTTTTACTCGCCTGACTACCGCACCGATATCTGGTATCGCACGCTGGGTGCGCCGGTGCCAACGGGCTTTTTCCTGGAAAATTGTCTCAGGAGCGGCGTGTTTACCGTCGCTTGGTTTGCCGACCGGTTTGCCAGCGACTTAAAACACCATCCGCTCGGCCTGAGCATCGAAGAGCAGCTCGAGATCGCGGCGTCAAAACTGCCGCCCGGCTCACACGGCCTGATGCTCGTGCCTTATTTGAGCAGCGTGATGACGCCGTATTGGGATGCGGGGGCAACCGGGATCACCGTCGGTTGGACCGGTATGCATGGCCGGGAGCATTTTTACCGGGCTATTCTGGAGGGGATCGCGTTTGAAATGCGGCTGTGCGGCGAGGGCACAATGGCCTCGCTCGGATATCGGGTGAGCCAGTACGTGACAATGGGCGGCGGCAGCAAGAGTGGCCTGTGGTGCCAGATCATGGCCGATGTCACCGGCGTCGAGGTGGTACGCTCCACCTCGACCGAGGCTACGTGTTTGGGTGCGGGCATGATCGCCGCTGCATCTTTGGCCGTTGGCTGGTATCCGGATGCCATGCAGGCCGCCCAGACCATGGCCAGCACGGCTGAGCAATTCTCACCCAACCCACGCGCGCAGGCGATCTATGATGATCTGTTCGAGGTGTATCGCGGCTTGTTTCCTGCGCTACAACCGTTGCTGGCGAAGCTAACGGCCCTAACGAGGCGCTGACTGGGCCCACCTCTGAGAGGAGCGCCGGTTTCACCCGTTTCAAGCGAGGGTATGGGCAAGCAGCTAGCCCGTCACGGATATACCATCTATTGACTAGGAATACGCGCTATGGGCCAGAAAGAGTCGTGACGTCGTGACGATGAACATGTGCTATAGATCGCAGACCAAGACGTGTCATCGTTCAGGCTGTTGGACGATTGACGTTTTCGCGGCGAGTGCAGCATGCGCTTTTGCCATGGGACGCAACGTATTAAGCTCCGGGAAGGCGGCCGAGGTTGACGAGCGCGCTGACACAGAGCGATCTTCGGCATCGATCACAAGGCCCTTTTAGACACTATTGCGTTCCGTTGCGCGATAGTGACGATTCGGCATGGCGAAATCGTAACGCCCGCCGGGTAAGCGCGTGACTGCCTATACTGTCGACCCACGCTATCTGCATTCGATTGACACACCGCTAAAGACATGAAATACCTTATCTGCGAACGCGCGGGCGAAGTGACCATCCGCCAGGCCGACCCGCCCTGCGTCGGGCCCGGTGAACTGCTGGTCAAGCTAAACGCCTGCGGCGTGTGCGGCACCGACGCGCTCAAGATTTACAACAGCGGTTACCGTAAGCCACAAAAGTTAGGTCACGAATGCGTCGGCACCGTCGTCGAAGTCGGTCAGGGCGTAAGCGCCTTCCACGCCGGCCAGCGCATCGCGTTTGCGCATCATGTGCCCGACTACGGATCGCATCTGACCCGCTTTGGCAGCGGGCCAATGGATGCGCTTTTCAAAACCACCAACATCGACCCAGGCGGCTTTAGCGAATTGATCCGGTTGTCGACGCTGCATGTGCAACATACGACCGTGCCGGTACCGGACCATGTGCCCGACCTGCGGGCGATGTTTATGGAACCGCTCGCCTGCTGCTTGCGTGCGCTTGACCGTGCGCCGCTGCACGAAGGCCAGAGCGCGCTCGTGGTCGGGGTTGGGGCGATTGGCCTCTTATTTGTGCCCCTGTTACGTGATCGGAGCGTGACGACCATCGTGAGCGATATGCGCCCCGAGCGACTCGAACTCGCCCAGCGCTGGGGCGCGCGTGACGGTGTGTTGGCGAGCGATGATATCGCCAGGGTCTGCAAACAGCATACCCAGGGGCGTGGTGTCGATGCGGTGATCTTGACCGCCCTGAACCAGGCAACGTTCGATATGGCCCTGGGGGCCGTGCGCGACGGCGGCACCATCGTCTTGTTCGGCGGCAAACCCAATATCCAGCTCAGTTTCGACGCCTGGGCTATATTCCTGCGTGAGATCAACTTGATCACCAGCTACAGCACGACACCGGAGGCGCTGCCTCGGGCGATGGCGCTCATCACGCGCGATGATTATCCGCTCGAGCAACTCGTCAGCCACACCCTGCACCTAGACGAAGCGGCCAAAGGCTTTGAGCTGGTCTACCAAGCCCAGGCGAGCAAGGTCGCAATCGTGCCGTGATTTGGGCACACAACGCCTCAGCGAGTCGGTTTTGGTCGCGGTTGAATGTGGTTGACTATAGTCAACGATCGTCGATCGAACTCGGCTGCAATCCGGCAGAAAGACACAACGGCAAAAAGACACAACAAAAAACCCTATGGCAAAAATCGTCGTGCTTGGCGCCGGCGTGATGGGGAGCGCCTTCACCATGCCCCTGGCGGACAACGGTCATCGCATATCCCTAGTCGGCACCCATCTTGACGACGATATCATCGAACACATCCATGAGACACGGGTGCACCCGGGCCTGCGCACGCGCCTCGCGGATAACGTCACCCCCTACCCCATCGTCGCCCTAGCGGGTGAGATCAAAGATGCCGATTTGGTCGTGCTGGGCGTCAACTCGCACGGCGTCGATTGGGCCGTCCGCACGCTATCCCCCCTCATGCGGCCTGATGTACCGGTCGTGATGGTGACGAAGGGGTTGCATGGGGACGGGCAGACGCTCAGCATCCTGCCGCATGCTCTGCAGCAAGGTTTCCCAGCTAGCTTCCGCGATCGGCTCAATATCAACGCCATTGGCGGGCCAAGCATCGCCGGCGAACTGGCCGCACGCCGTCACACCTGCGTGCAGGTCACGGGCAAGGACCAGGGCACACTCGATCACCTGGCCGGGCTTTTGCGCACGCCCTACTACCACATCTGGACAAACACCGATCTCATCGGCGTCGAAGTATGTGTGGCGATGAAAAACCTATATGCCTTGGCTGCCGGACTGGTCATCGGCCTTTTGGAACGGGATGGCGCGGCTGAAAACGGGGCAGCGATGCACAACCTGGCCGCCGGGATATTCGCCCAGGGGCTGTATGAAACGGCGTATCTGGTCGAGACGCTGGGTGGTCAGGTGCGCAGCGTTTACACCTTGCCCGGTGCTGGGGACCTCTATGTCACGTGCCTTGGCGGGCGCAACAGCCGCATGGGGCGCTGGCTCGGACTGGGCTTGCGCTACGAAGACGCACGCGCACAGCATATGCCAAGCGATAGCGTCGAGGGTGCGATGCTGGCGCTAGCCGTTGGGCCGACAGTCGAGGCGATGGTTCATGCCGGCAAGCTCGATGCCAAACACCTGCCCCTGTTTCTGCACATGATCGACATCGTGTGTCACACTGCGTCTGCCCGGATTCCATGGGACGCATTTTTTGCCTAGGCCAAGGCGGGTCTTCATCACACACGACGCCGTAGTGCCGCCTCATCATCGCCCCAGCCGCCCAGCCCGCCGGCGAACGTTTGCCAGAACCGTCGCCCACCTGTGCCGTAGTTCGCTGTCCCCGCTCGTCGTTTGACATTCTCGAGCCTCTTTAGTATGTTTGGCTTGCAAATATTTGCCACGTCGTTCAAATATTTGCATTTATGATGCGTGATCAAGCCCGGCTAGACCGGCTGGCCCAAGTCGCCGTATGGTATTACGAAGACAAGCTGGAACAAAGCGAAATCGCCCGGCGTATCGAGCGTTCGGTGTCGATGGTATCGCGCATGCTCAGCGAGGCTCATCAAGCTGGCTTGATCGAAATCCGGATCAAGTTTGCGCTCCGGACCAATGACGCGCTGGCTCAGCGGCTGGTGACGCGCTTTGGGCTCAAGCAGGCCCATGTGCTTGACGATAGTGCAGACGAAGGCGACGAAGTCGATCACGGTGAGCATGACGACGCACTCGCGCTGCGCAAGTTGGCCGAACTCGGGGCCCGCTGTTTGCGCACGTTTCTACGCGATGGGATGACGCTTGGAGTGGCTTGGGGACGGACGTTAAACGCCGTGGTCAATGCCCTGGCGCCGGTCACACTCCGGGACGTGACCGTCGTGCAACTGATGGGGGCCTTGGGCTCAAAGGCCCCGTTGACGTCTGGTTCACAGCTTGGCTACCGGCTGGCGGAAAAGCTGGGCGCGACCTATCACTTTATGCATGCCCCACTCAGAGTCGAGACGCCAGACACAGCCAAATCGCTCATGCGCGACAAAGAAATCCGGCGGGTTTTGAATATGGCTCGCAAGGCCGATGTGGTCATGGTCGCTATCGGCGGGATCAAACCTACCCAGACTGTCGCCGTTGCCGCCGGCTATTTGACCGGGCAAGACCTTGCCCATCTAGCCCGGGCAACGGCCGTCGGTGACATCCTAAATCGCTATCTGGATCCGGCTGGAAACGAAATCAACCACACCCTCAACCGCCGCACCATCGCGCTTGATCTGGCATCGCTCAAGAAGATCCCCATCGTGATCGGCATCGCCGCCGGTCAGGACCGTGCGCCGTCCATCTGCGCTGCCCTGCGTGGCGGTTATGTCAAAGTGCTTGTGACGAATGCGAGCACGGCCGAGCGCACGCTTGCGTTAGGGGGTGAGCGATGAGGTGCGTGGGACGGCATCTTCAGCCCAGGCTCGGGTTGTCCGTAACGCGGCCCGACACCTGCATCCGGGGGCAGAAGCCCCGGTGCTACCCAGCGCCGGCCGAACTGCATGCAGGCGCACCCAAATACACTGGCGAGGCGTTCACGCTTGACGGCGCTCGGTCGTGTCAAGCGAATGCTCAACTTTTTATCGGAGGATTGATGCCTATGTAGCTTGTCGCCAGTTGTATGTGACTCTTGTCGGTATCGCTTGCCATGCCCATTGCTGCTCTAGCGGTTGTATGACAACCCTGTTCATGCCAGCTCATCGTAATCTCTCCCTTTGTCCATGCCGACATCCGTTCTTGTAGACCCTATTTGACTATTTGACGACCTTTCGTTTTGTCAGAGATTACCTGGAGGTAAAACCCTTATGTCTCGAGTTTCCCCACGCGGCCGAATGCTGACCCTGGCCATCCCAGTGTTGGCAGCACTCGCGCTCACAGCGTGCGCCCCGCGGCCAGCCGCACCTGTCGCACCCGCCGCACCCGCGGCCGGCGGCGCAGCCGCTGCCCCGACAAGCGCACCCGCCGCACCAGCAGCCGGCGGTGTCACCGAACTGACCATCATCACCGTCAACAACCCTGATATGAAGACCATGCAGGGCTTCACCGGCAAGTTCGAGGCCAGCCACCCCAACATCAAACTGAAGTGGGTGGTGTTGCCAGAAAATGAACTCCGCAGCCGCGTCACAACCGATGTGGCTTCGGGCACTGGTTCCTTCGATGTCGTGACCGTCGGCACCTACGAGGTCCCGATCTGGGCCAAAAACGGCTGGATCGTGTCGGTCGACGACCTCATGAAGAACAACCCAAGCAATACGCAGGCCAACTATGATGTCGGGGACCTGATCAAACCCATCCGCTTGGGTCTGTCGTATAACAATGCGCTGTATGCCCTGCCCTTCTACGGCGAATCGAGCATGACCTTCTACAACAAGAAGATGTTCAAGGACGCAGGCATCGTGATGCCCGCTGAGCCGACCTGGGACCAGATCCGTGAGTTTGCCTGCAAGCTCCATCACCCCGACCAGAAGCAATACGGCATCGCCTTGCGCGGTCTGCCCGGCTGGGGTGAGTTGTTTGCCCCGCTGACAACCGCGATCAACAGCTTCGGCGGCAAGTGGTTTGATGACAAGTGGACGCCACAAGTCGACTCCAAGGAATGGCACGATGCGGTCAGCTTCTACGTCAAGCTGCTGCAGGATTGCGGCGTGCCCGGCGCAGCAGGCAACGGGTTCTCCGAGTCACTGACCGCCATGTCACAGGGCCAAGCTGCCATGTGGATCGATGCGACCGTCGCGGCTGGCTTCCTGACCGATCCGAAGCAGTCGAAGATCGTCAATGACGTCGGCTTCGTGATGGCGCCCTACGCCAACACCAAGAAGGGTTACCACTGGCTGTGGGCCTGGTCGCTCGCCATCCCCAAGACCAGCGCGCACCAGAAGGAAGCGCTTGAGTTCATTACCTGGGCGACGAGCAAGGACTACATCGCGCTGGTCGGCACGACCAACGGTTGGAACACCGCCCCGCCCGGCACACGCACTTCGACCTATCAGAACCCTGATTACCAGAAGGCCGCGCCATTTGCCGCTGTGACGCTGCAGTCGATTCAGACCGCTGACCCGACCGACGCCACGCGCGACAAGGTGCCGTATGTCGGTGTGCAGTTCGTTGGCATCCCCGAATTCCAGGGCATCGGCACCGACGTGTCGAAAGAAATCTCGGCCGCCATCGCCGGCAAGCAGAGCGTGGATGATGCGCTCAAGAAAGGCCAGGATATCGCGACCAAGGCCATGAAGGACGCGGGCTACATCAAGTAGCGCCCGTAAGTAGCGCCTTTGCGATAAGCGCAGTAAGCTACGTAAACTGGGTGGAGTCCACTGGACAGGTGAACTCCACCCAGTCCCAGCCTATGTCAGCCAATACACTCGATTCCCTCGACGCAGCTTACGTCCAGCCCAAGAAGCGCGCGGATATGCGGAACTGGCTGGCGCGACCGGCTATCCTGTATCTGATCGTCATCACGCAGGCGCCGCTCATCCTGAGCTTGTATTACAGCACGCTCAGCTGGAACTTACTCCGGCCGGATCGGACCACGGCCGCCGGGATCGGCAACTACCTGCATTTCTTCCAAGACAGCGACACGCCGGCGATCGTGCTCAATAGCGTCGTGTTCTCGCTGTTCGTGGTCGGGTTGTCGCTCGTATTTGGCATGGCGCTGGCGCTCTTACTCAACCGCCAGTTTCGCCTCCGGGGCCTGGCCCGAACGCTTGCGATCACACCCTTTCTGGTCATGCCCACGGTGTCGGCCGTGTTGTGGAAGGACATGCTGTTCAACCCGGAGTTTGGCCTGATCAGCTCGACCCTGGCTGCCCTTGGCGGTCCACGTATCGACTTCTTGAATGACTTCCCGATGCCAGCGCTGGTTGCCATCGTGACCTGGCAGTGGACGCCGTTCATGATGATGATTCTGTTGGCTGGTCTGCAATCGCTATCACAGGAATCGATTGAAGCGTCTCAGATCGATGGCGCCAACCTGTTCCAGCAGTTCCACCGCATCGTATTGCCGCACCTGACACGCTATATCGAAATCGGCGTTCTGCTCGAACTGCTGTTTGTGCTCAATATTTTCGGCGAAATCTTCGTCACAACCACCGGCGGGCCAGGCATCGCCACCACGACGCTGACATTTAACATCTTTCAAGAGGCGTTCACGCGTTGGAATCTGGGCCGGGCCAGCGCCTACGGCGTCTTCGCCGTCATCTTTGCCAATATTTTGACACTTGTGTTCATCCGCGTGATTCGGGGCAATACCCAAGGCGAGGCACGATGACGACGATACAGCCGATACAACCAGCACAACCGGCGCGGTCAATCCGACGCAAGCGTGGGATGGGCGGCGTGCTGAATGTGCTGACGCTCGTGCTCTCGTTCTTGATTTTCTTCCCGATCTTGTGGATGATCCTGACCTCGTTCAAGACCGAGGCCGATGCGGTCGCCTTTCCGCCGGCCATCTTGTTTGTACCCACATTCGACAACTGGTTTAACGCCGTCCAGAACTCGCCCTACGTCGACCACCTCGTCAACACGCTCATCATCACCTTCGCGGCGACCCTAGCAGCCGTGGCGTTAGGCTTTATCGCCGCCTATGGCCTGGCCTTCTACGGTGGCAAGCGCGCCAATGGCACGTTGATGTGGATGATGGGCACGCGCATGCTGCCACCGGTTGGCGTCATCGTGCCGTTGTATGCTATTTTTAAGGCTTTGGGCATCTTTGACACCCACTTTGGCTTGATCTTGCTGTATACCGCGATCAACCTGCCGCTGGTGATCTGGATGCTGCGCTCGTTTATGCTTGATCTGCCGTATGAGACGATGGAAGCCTCGCGCATCGATGGCGCGAGCATATCGCAAGAACTTGGGCTGGTCGTGCTGCCCCTCACGTTACCCGGCTTGATGGCGACCATGCTCTTGTGTTTCATTTTTACCTGGAACGAATTTTTCTTGGCGTTCAATCTCACCGTCACCCGCGCCGCGCCGCTGTCGGTTTATATCGCCTCGTTCAAGACCTCCGAGGGCTTGTTTTGGGCCAAGATGTCGGCCGCGGCCACGCTCACCATCGCGCCTGTGATCTTGGCCGGCTGGGTGGCACAAAACCAACTCGTGCGCGGCCTGACCGCTGGCGCGATTAAATGAAGCGCTTCGCACAGCGCCCACGCACGACCCAAAGGACAGCCCATGAGTGACCCCATCCCTCAATCCAAACCCATTCTCGAACGATTTCGCTTAAACGGCCGGATCGCGCTCGTGACCGGCGCCGGACAAGGCATTGGCCGGGCACTGGCCCATGCGCTCGGCGAAGCCGGCGCGAAAGTGGCTGTGGTCGACATGGTGACCAACACGGCCGAGAGCGTCGTCAAAGAGCTGACCGCCAAACGGATCGAGAGCGTCGCCATCAAGGCCGATGTCACTCAGGCCGATCAGGTCGCATCCATGGTGCAAACGGTTGTGTCCAAATGGGGCCAGCTCGACATCGGCGTCAACAACGCTGGCATCGGCCAATGGCGCGACGCCGAAACCATGACACCTGACGAATGGGATCGGATGCTGGCCATCAACCTGAAAGGCGTGTTTTTGTGTTGTCAGGCCGAAGGCCGGGTCATGTTGCCCCGTGGCTATGGCAAGATCATCAACACCGCCTCGATGAGCGGCAGTATTGTCAATACACCGCAGAACCAATCGGCCTACAACGCCTCAAAAGCCGGCGTCATCCAGCTCACCCGCAGCCTAGGGGCCGAATGGGCTGGGCGGGGGGTGCGCGTCAATTGCATCAGCCCGGGTTACACACGGACGATGCTGGTTGATACGCTGCTGGATTCGCCGGAGGGCAAAAGCATGTCACAGACGTGGCTGGCGATGACACCCATGAAGCGCATGGCCGAGGTGACCGATTTGCAGGGCGGCGTGGTCTTTCTGGCGAGTGGCGCGTCAGATTTTGTGACCGGTCACGATCTGGTGATGGACGGTGGCTATTCGGTCTGGTAGTTGATAGCTCGTTGATAGCTCGTTGATAGCTCTATGCAAGCGGTTGTATTTCCTTCCCCCGAACACATCGCCGTCGAGCGCGTGAGCGATCCGGCCCCAAAGCCCGGCGAGGTGATCGTCAAAGTCTCGCAAGTCGGCATCTGCGGCACCGACATCCACATCTATCGCAACGAATATCTGTCGCAATTTCCGCTTATCCCCGGTCACGAGTTTTGCGGCACGATCGTCGAGATTGGTAAAGACGTGCGCGACTTCAAGGTGGGCGACAGGGTCGCGGTCGATCCAAATATCGCCTGTGGCGAATGCGAATTCTGCCGGGCCCTCGAGCCGAACCATTGTTTGAACTGGCGCGGCATCGGGATCACCCAACCCGGCGCATTTGCCGAGTTTGTGGCAGCACCGACACGGGTGACGTATAAGATCCCGGATGCACTCAGCGACCCACAAGCGGCCTTTATCGAGCCGCTGGCTTGTGTCGTACACGCCTTTAACCGGCTGCGGGTCAACCCGGGCGATCATGCGCTGTTATTTGGCGCCGGGCCGATGGGCTTATTACTCACCCAGGCCCTGCGGCATAGTGGCGCAGCGCAGGTCGTCGTGGTGGACAAGCAGGCTGAGCGGCTCAAGATGGCACTAGCGATGGGCGCGACAGGCTCAGTTGTAGCTGGCTCCGGCGACGCCGATGCGATCCGCGCACATGCCCGGCATGGCTTTCACATCGTGGTTGATGCGACTGGCGTGCCAGCGGTCATCGAGCGCGCGCTTGATTATTTGCGCCCACGCGGGCAATATTTGCAGTTTGGTGTGACCCCTATCGGCAAGACAGTTGCGCTTGAACCGTATCGCGTTTTCAAGAATGACTGGACGATCATAGGCACGTTTGCGCTGGCGTCGACGTTTCAGCCAGCGATTGCGTGGCTAGAAAACGGCGTAGTCAAGGTCGATGCGTTAGTCAGCGATACCCTGCCCATGACCAGCTTCGAGTCGGGCTTTCAGCGCTTTATGGCGGGCAAGACGCTCAAGGTGCATGTGCGGCCATAACCCGGTTGCAACCGTTTGCAAAATCAGATCCTCACGGCAAAGCATGAGCATCCCATGACCATGCGTCGCGCGACAGGTTCGTGTCGTTCAAGACGATGGCTCAGCATCAGCTCGCCGTCCCCATATCGTAATCACCCCCAAGCAGGGCCACGGATGGCGCACCCAGTGTGGACGCGATACAGATCGAGATCATCGGGATAGACGACGCAATTAAGCGCGCACCAGGCCACACACATCGACCCGACGATGACCTGGGTGATGCCAGATACGCACTGGCCACAGGACTCGATGAAGCGACAGCCAAGCGCATCAGCTTAAGTTATGTTCGGCCGCACCGGTATCGTGCGGCTGGGTGAACGCGGGGAATGGCCATGGCAACCCCGCGTCATGACCTAAAGATTTGCGGTCGCAACTGAGGCGATACGGTAGCACCGGCCACATTAAAGGTGACTTAACGCTCAGTCGATTGCGTCTTAATGACAATATGCGATAACCAGTCGTGTAGGCGCTTCTTCCTTTTCTACACCTCTTCTTGGACAATCAACGCGGCGGACTCCTCTTCCGTCGCGTTGATGGTTTTCCTGAGATTACACGAGCTCTTAAATTAGACTTAACATTCACCCGCTACCGTAACGGTGAGGATTATCATGAATACGGAAAAATTGACCTCGATGTCAGTCGCACTTATAGCGAGCGTCGTGCTCACCGCGTGCAACACGACCCAACCGCAAGCCCCATCCGCACCCGCAGCGTCGGGGGCGTCGGGTTCAACGGCGGCACCGGCGTCCGGTTCCGTTCAAATCAACGGCAGTGGGGCGACATTCCCGCAACCGTTGTATGAGAACTGGGCATTTGCCTACAACAAGGTTGATCCCGCGGTCAAAATCAACTATAGCGGCGGCGGCTCCGGCCAAGGCAAAAAAGACATCCTGGCCGGCACGGTTGACTTCGCTGGGTCGGATGCGACGCTGACCGATGCAGAGTTCGCCAAGAAGCCCCTACAACACATCCCCGTTGTGGCTGGGGCTGTCGTTTTGGCCTATAACGTCAAAGGCGTAACTGCACCGCTGGTGCTGGATGGGCCAACGATCGGTAGCATCTTCGCGGGTAAGATCGAGAAATGGAACGATGCTGCGATTGCCAAGCTCAACCCGGGTGTGACGCTGCCTGATACGGTAATCAATGTCGTCCATCGCTCTGATGGCTCAGGCACGACGAATATCTTTACCCTGTATCTGACGGCTGTAAGCGATGTTTGGAAGGGCGCCGTCAACCCGAGCAATGGGACCACCGTCGATTGGCCAGTCGACAAACTAAAGCGCGGTCAAGGTGGCAAAGGGAACCAGGGTGTGGCCGCGGCCGTGCACCAGACGCAAGGCGCGATTGGCTACGTCGAACTGGCCTATGCCCAGAACAACAAGATCCCCTTCGCGAAACTGATCAACGCCGCGGGCAAAACAGTCGATGCGTCACCAGCCGCAACGACGGCCGCAATGAAGGATGCGCAGTTCAGTGACCGTTTGACGTCTGACATCGAGAATTCTAAACAGCCCGAGGCTTGGCCGATCGCCGGCTTCACCTACCTCCTCGTGAACAAGGATTATGCCGATTGTGACAAGGCCACCAAGCTGTTACAGTGGATACAGTGGGGCCTGACCAACGCCGACGCACAAAACAGCGCGAGCCAGCTCCTATATGCGCCCCTACCGGCCGACGTGTCTGGCAAGGCGATCGCCGCGCTCAAAGCCATCACCTGCAAAGCTAGCCCAGTGCTGAAGTAACGGCCAGGATCGGTCAAACGCTTCACTGACGCCCAGCTACGAACAGACCGACAGTGGCATGGGCTTAACGCGACTTGAACACATTCTTAAATAAGGCTTAATCACGCTTCTATAGGCTGCGATGGTTGTACGTCTAAGCAAATAAGCAAAGAAGAGAACAAAATTGCTACAACCATCAAAGGAGAAGTCTAAAGTTATGAATGCGAAAAGAGTTGCAATGCCGCTGATCGCTCTGGCCCTGACAGCGGGCGCGTGCTTGGCCCCAGCGACGGCCATGGCCGCGGGTGAGGTCGCGGTCAACGGTTCAGGGGCGACCTTCCCCCAGCCGTTATATGAGGCATGGGCGTTTGATTATGTCAAAGTCGATTCAGGCCTAAAGATCAACTATTCTGGCGGTGGCTCGGGTAAAGGTAAGACGGACATCATCAACGGCACCGTCGACTTTGCGGGCACAGACTCACCGCTGTCCGACTCCGAGGCCGGCCGCAAGTCCATGGTGCAGATTCCAACTGTCGCAGGCGCGGTCGTGCCCGTGTTCAACTTGTCGGGTGTGAAGGCGCTCACCTTTGATGGCACAACGCTCGGCATGATCTACGCGGGTAAGATCGAGAAGTGGAACGATCCGGCGATTGCGGCATTAAACCAAGGTGTTGCGCTGCCCAACCTCCCCATCATCGTCGTTCACCGCTCTGATGGCTCCGGCACGACCAACATCTTTACCACCTACCTGTCCCGCGCCAGCGCGGATTGGAAGGCAACAGTCAAGCCGCCGAGCGGCACCACCGTCGATTGGCCGGCCGACAAAGTCAAGCGCGGCCTGGGCGGCGCCGGCAACCAAGGCGTAGCAGCCGCTGTGCAAAAGGCGCGTGGCGCCATCGGCTATGTCGAACTGGCTTACGCGGTGAATAATAAGATCCCCTACGCCAAAATGATCAACGCCGCGGGCAAGACTGTGGATGCGAGCGTCGCCAGCATCGTGGCCGCGATGGCGGACGCGAAATTTGATAAACGCCTGAAGTCTGACATCGAAGACTCCAAACAGGCCGAGGCTTGGCCCATCTCTGGTTTTACCTATCTGCTCCTCAACAAGGATTATTCCGATTGCACAAAGGCGGCCAAGCTCCTGAGCTTCGTCACCTGGGGTCTGACCAATGCAACGGCCCAAGTCCGCGCGACAAAGCTGCTCTACGCCAACCTGCCGCCGAGCATCGTCCCAACCGCCGGGAAGGCAATCAAGTCCGTGACCTGCAAGAACGGCAATCCGGTGTTCTAGGAGGATGTCTCACGTCAGGCGTGAGCCGGATGGGCCCACTTGTGCCCCGTCTTGATTCCTCAGCGGGCCGCACTATCATCGAATCGTGCGGCCCGCTCTAACGTTGGGGTGCTTGCGTGCTCGGTTTCTACCCGAATGCGAAGCTAGGGCATAAAGGTTTCAGGGCGTTTGTTTAGTTGCCAGCACGCTTGCGCCAGACTATAACTAAAACTATGGCCTCTTTGACCAAGCCCAGGCTGATGACCCGTTCGCCGCTACAAAAGTGGTTGCAACATGGCGATTTGCCATTCCGGATCATCATCCTCGGTTCGGCGCTTATCCTGCTCGGGCTGATGATCGGCGTCGGCCTCATGCTGTGGCTCGCATCAGGTCCAACCCGCACCCGGTTCGGACTCGGCTTCGTCACTGGCGCCGAATGGAACCCCACGGGGGATATATTTGGCGCGGTGCCATTCATTGTTGGCACCCTGGCGACTTCTTTGATCGCGCTGGTCGTCGCCGTGCCGCTTGGGGTGGCCATCGCCATCTTCTTGAGCGAATTGTGCCCACAACGCCTGCGCGCGCCGCTTGGCATGATGGTCGAACTGCTCGCCGCCATTCCGAGTGTCGTCTACGGCGTGTGGGGCATCTTTGTCTTTATCCCTTCGGTCGTCCAACCCGTTGGCGATTTTCTATCAAACACGCTTGGGGTGGCGTTGCCCCTGTTTCAAGGGCCGTTTTTTGGCTCAAGCTTGCTCGCGGCTGGTCTCATCCTGTCCGTGATGATCTTACCCACCATCAGCGCCATCTCGCGCGATGTGCTGCTAGCTGTGCCCCAGGCACAGCGTGAAGCCTCGCTCGGCCTTGGCTCGACGCGCTGGGAGATGATCTGGAAGGCGATGCTGCCCTATGCCTTGTCCGGTATCTTGGGTGCCATCATCCTCGGCCTCGGCCGGGCGTTGGGCGAGACGATGGCCGTGACGATGACGATCGGCAACGTCACCCAGTTGCCCTCGTCGGTGTTGAATCCGGGGTATAGCATGGCGAGTGTCATCGCCAACGAATGGGGCGAGAGCCGCACCGAACTATATGCCAGCGCCCTGCTGCAGATAGGTCTATTGCTGTTCTTTATGAGTTTGATTTTGAATCTACTCGCGCGGTTGCTCGTGTGGAGCGTTTCGCGCAAGAATCCCGAGCAACGGGCGTAGACCGTACAGATATTAAACGCCCAACCGTAGTCGAATAGATACAATGGCAACTGAAACCATGGTTCGACCTGCACCAGCACGTTTGATCAGCTCGTCCAGCCGCCGGCAATCGCGCCGGATTGTCAACGGCATCATGCTTGGGCTGACGGGCCTGGCGACCTTGCTGGCGCTCATCCCGCTGATATGGATCATCGCATCCGTGCTGATCAACGGAGCACCTGCCCTCAGCGTAGACTTCTTCACTCAGACCTTCGCGCCCACGGATGTGGGTGGCGGCGGCATCTTGCACGCCATCGTCGGCAGCGGCATCCTAATCGGCCTGGCGTCGCTGATGGCGATTCCGGTGGGCGTGCTCGGTGCGTTTTATATAGCCAACCATCAAAATACACCCCTCGGGCTCGCCATGCGCTTTGGCACCGACGTGTTGTCTGGACTCCCATCCATCGTTGTGGGCTTGTTTGTCTATACCATCGCGGTGGCTGGGCACGGCTACACCGCGTTCTCCGGCGCAGTGGCGCTAGCGATCATGATGTTGCCCGTCGTTTTGCGCACGACCGAAGAGATGCTCAAGCTCGTGCCGCGTTCGCTCAATGAGGCTTCACTCGGCCTGGGTGCGCCCGTGTGGAAGACGTCGCTGGTCGTCCTTCTGCCGGCCGCGCTGACCGGGATTGTCACCGGCATCATGCTGGCCATCGCCCGCGTCGCAGGCGAGACCGCGCCGCTCTTATTCACGGCGCAAGGCAACAACGTGTTCTCGACGGATCTTGGTCAGCCGATTGCAGCCTTGCCGCTCGTATTATTCAAATATGCGACCGACCCCGATCCCGTGCGCAACACCCAAGCCTGGGGTATCTCGTTCATTATTGTCGTATTCGTCCTTGTGCTCAACATCGGCGCCCGGTTGCTCACGTCACAGCGCACCCGCCGCTAACACGTTCCGGATGCTTTGAACCTCACATGACACAGTTAAATACCCCCAAGAGCGCATCTGCTACGGCGGGACACAACGGTCAGGCCTTGGCCGCCGACGCGCCGCTGAAGATTTCGCTCGATAAAATATCGGTGTATTACAGCAGCTTCCGGGCCATCGCGGATGTGAGCATGCCCGTGCGCGACAAGACTATTACAGCCATCATCGGGCCCAGCGGTTGCGGCAAGAGCACACTTTTGCGCTCACTCAACCGCATGAACGATCTGGTACCCAATGTCCGGGTTGAGGGCAGCATCTTGCTTGACGGCGAGAATCTCTATGCGCCAGACATAGACGTGGTCGATGTGCGCCGCCGGATCGGCATGGTTTTTCAGCGCCCAAACCCGTTTCCAAAGTCGATCTATGAGAACATCGCCTATGGCGTGAGGCTGCAAGGCCGCCCATCCAAAACGGAAATGGACAGCATCGTCGAGCGCAGCCTTAAGCGCGCCGCCATTTGGGACGAGGTAAAGGACAAGCTCAAGCAGTCAGGCGCTGCACTCAGCGGTGGTCAACAACAACGCCTGTGCATCGCGCGCGCCATCGCGGTCGAGCCCGAAGTCATCCTCATGGACGAGCCGTGCTCAGCGCTCGACCCAGTCGCCACACTCAAGGTCGAAGACCTGATGCAAGAACTCAAGAAGGACTTCACCATCGTCATCGTCACCCACAATATGCAGCAGGCCGCGCGCGTGAGCGACTACACCGCGATGATGATGATGCGGCCCGACCGGGCAGGCGAGATGATCGAGTTTGGCGAGACAAACAGGATCTTCACCAAACCCAGCGACAAGCGCACCGAAGATTACGTGACGGGACGGTTTGGATAGCCCGGTAGTGTGCCTCAGGAAATATCATGAGCGTGGCGCTGACTTGCGGCTATGCCACCATTTTGTCAGTTCCGGCGGCCGCCGGTCGCAGCAATAGCGCACCCGCCACGAGCGAAAACGACATGATCACGATCAGCGCCGTCGTGTAGCTGCCAGTGGAGGTAACCAGCATGCCTACAGCGACGGGTGCCAGCGCACTGGCGAGCGTCGTGATCAGTTTGATTGCGCCAGCCAGCGTGCCATATCGCCCCACCCCGAAGGCATCGGCGATGAGCGTCACGCGCATGGGCGTCATGACGCCGTGGCCGATGCCGAAGCAGACGGCATAGCCGATCAACCCGGCTGGCGAGGGCAAGACCAACAACGACACCATCGCCGCCGCTTGAAACCCGCACAGCACGGCGGTGAGCCGCCTGGCCGGGAAGCGGTCGCCCAGCGGCACAATGCCGAGGCGCCCCACCACCTGCAGCACACCCACCAGCGCCGCCGCAGTCGCCACAAGCGCTGCGCCAATCTGGCGTGATAGGGCATATGAGACAAAATGCACGGTCAGCGCTGACCATGCCCCCGAGGTCAGCATGAGCGGCAGGGTCAGACTCCAAAACGCACCCCCGCGCAGCACCTGATTCCATCCAAGCCCGACCGGCGCGTGTTGGGCCGATATTGGCCCCAATGGTGGCGGTCGGCCTTTGAGCAACAAGCCATACGGCACCAGCGTGCACGCCGCCAGTAACACCGCAAGCATCTGGAGCGCCGTTCGCCAGCCAAATGCCATATGCAGCGCGGTGGCGATTGGGATAAAGGCCGTGCTTGCCAAGCCACCAAACAACGTCAGCACGGTCACGGCCCTATTGCGCGCACTCGCTTGATCACCCAAGAACCAGCGGGTGACAACCCAGAACGCCGGATCATAGGTGACGGCGGGCGTTACCAACCCCAGGCCGATCCACACCGCATACAGCCCAGCCAAGCTGCGCACCTGCGACCAAGCTCCAACAAGCAGCGTGGCCAGGCACACGCCGCCGATCATCAGTAGCCGTGGCCCACGCTGATCGAGCCACTGGCCGACGAGAACGGACGAGGCACCGCTGACCAACACACCCAGCGAGAACGCGCCTGTCACCTGCGCGCTGCTCCAACCCATCGCCGCGCGCATCGGTGTAAGCAGCACGCTAAACGTGTAATACACGACACCCCAGGTCACGAGTTGGGTCGGGCCAAGTAGCCAGGTCAGCACCCAGCCGTAAAAGACCGGTCGAACCAGCCGAGGACGCTTGAAGAGAAGCCCGCGCAACATTTATGACCTATAGGCATTGATGTGTATGCCACCCAGTTCAAACGACATGCACGGCGCATGATACGAGGCGAGATATACAGCCATGACTCGCGTTATTCGCCCGGCGTCAGTCACCGGCCCGGGTCACTGAGCTTTCACGCCCGGTCAGCGCCGACCTCGCCGCCCGCCTCACCCGTCAAAGGTGCCTCCGCCAGATCAAGCCGCATGAGTATGGCTGAGTCAGGACAAGCGCCTTGGAATTCAGCCGACGTCTTGACCTCCTCGGGTGCAAACGCCCGTGAGATCGTCCGGAAACCCAGCCGCTTGAAGAAATCGGGCGCAGTTTCGGTCAATAGCACCAGGCCTTTCAACCCGCTGAGGCGCGAGCGGGCAATGGCGTGCCTGACCAAGGCCTGCCCCACCCCCTGACCGCGCTCGGCTTCGGCTACGGCCACCGAGCGCAACAAGCCGACCCCGGCATGCATCTCCAGTCCAGCCATGCCAATCAAGCAGCCGTCACGTTCTGCCAGTTCAAAGTGGACCAGATGGTCACGAGCACCCTCCAGCGGCAGCCCAGCCGATTGCAACAGGTGTGACATTGCCGGCCAATCTTGCGCTTGGGCGGGGCGGAATAAGACGTCGGCCATATGCACTTAAGCTTTACGGGCCGTGATGGCCGCCGAGAAGACTTTACCTTTTAGCGATTCGACCGGGCCTGAGGCATCGCCCTTTGGTTCTACGCGCACATCAATGAACCCGGCCCGCGTCAGTTCTTCGACATACACCGTCTGCTCAAGTGCGCCCGCATAACACCCGCCCCACAGCACCATATCGCGCTTGACCGTCTCGGTCATTTCGCCGCTGGCGACAACATCGCTCACGGCGATCCGCCCGCCACTTTTGAGCGTGCGCGCCATCTCGCGGAAGACCTGCGGCTTATCAGGCGAGAGGTTGATCACGCAGTTGGACATGATGACATCGGCTGTGCCGTCAGGAACCGGCAGCGCTTCGAGCAAGCCATAGCGGAAGTCCACGTTACTCACGCTCAACCTGGCGACGTTGGCCCAGGCCTTCGACAACATCTCTGGGGTCATGTCCACGCCGATGACCTTGCCCCCTGGTCCTACTTGCCTGGCTGCGATAAAGCACTCCAAGCCGCCACCCGACCCCAGATCGATCACGGTTTCACCCGGCGCTAGATGCGCGAGCGACACGGCATCGCCGCAGCCGAGCGTGAAGCCCGCAATATCGTCAGGCAGCCCTTCGAGTAGTGTGGCGTCGTGGAAGGTGTTGCCACAGCACGACGCGCCCGTCTTGGCCCGATCCGCGTAATAGTCGCGCACCGAGCTTCGAATGTCATCGGCTTGTATAAATGTCTCCATCTTAAGTTCTCCTTTTAACACGTGCGTTTGAACGTCCCCGGCTGCCGAGCACAACCCAGCGCTGATCATCGCAGGCTAAGCGTCACCCAGCTCACGATCATCGGGTCGGGGACCGCACGACGGGTGTCATGCGCCAGATCCGCTGCAGCAGGCCACGCCAGAACCGACAGGGATAGTGCCTGCCGCAGGCGTGGTGGCCCCACGATCGGTGCCAATATCGGCCACCGCGACGACTGCTGCAGTCTGCGACGGCGAACAACACGCAGCGGCCACCGCGACGCCTGCGGCGGTTTGCGACGGCGAATAACACGCAGTGGACGCGACTCGCGCATCCTGCTGATCGCCGTCCAGCCACCACTGGTCGCGTGGCTTACAGGTGGCTCGCACTGGCTCGAGTGACAAGATCACCACAGGACCCGCTTCATGGATTGAAGCGAGGGTGTATTGAATGGCCGGCGTCCCGGTGCCGCCCCACTCAAACTTGACCTCAGCGTCGCCGTCAAGGCCAACATCACGATTCACCTTGTCCCAGATGTGGATGAATGTGTCGACGGGCATATAGCCGCGCTCGGCGTGGTCGGCCACGTCCCACAACTGCACGATGGTTTCGTGCCAGTGCTGCGGGTTCGCGCCACAATCCAGACTGCGGAAGGTACTGGCCTTGATCTCGGTCACGTGATAGCCGGGCTGGATATGTTTGCCCGCGTCCTCGAACACCAGTTGCTTACCCACATAGGCTAGCAACCCGGCCCTGAAATCGGTCGTTTTGAAAGTTGGCGTATGCATCTTGACTCCTTCGCGGAATACATAGACAGCCGTCTATGCTTCATGGCAAATAAAAACCCGCTATGGTTGCAACAACGCCCGCTCAACCGTGCGGGTAATGTCCTCATCGGGCGCGAAGACCATCATCAGTTGCCCACAGCACACCGTGATGCGCTCACAGTTAAGCGCGTAATACGTCTCACGCCCCACCCGCTCGGCCGTCACCAAGCCCGTGTCGCGTAAGATCGCCAGGTGATGTGACACCGTCGGCTGTGACACCCCAGTCTTCTCAGTCAGGTCGCTCACCGTCAGTCGCGTGCAACAGCAGTAGCGCATGATCTTCTGACGTGTCTCATCGGCGATGGCCTTTGCAAATTCGACTACATCGACCAATTCTTTTCGTTTTGTCATATTGACGTCCGTCTATAGGTCTATATCATATAGACACATATCGATTTGTCAAGAGGCAAACAGAATCGGTCCCCGGCTCTCCATAAGAAGCGCCGGGGACCGACTGAGAGGAAAATGAGCGTGTCTAAGGGTCTAGGCGTTACTCGATGTGTCCGTTGCCCGTGATCTTGCTCCCCCCCGGTGTGGCCACTAGGCGTGCCGGATGTGTTGGCGAGCATATACGGCTCGCCCCGTGGGGCGCCGACGATGCATGCGAGGTCGTGCCGTGCAGTTCCATCGATTTTTGCGCCTAAAGATTGCGTTAATACGTCCTGACCGTTTGAGCGCCGCTCACAAGACTAAACGCACGAACACCCGAGTTTGGATCTGTGCCGGTTCGTGGCACTCTGATGTTCAGGCCGACTTATGCTGCCCTCTGTCTATAGGGATACAGGGCTCACGTCTCATGAGACGAGATCGAAGATCGTGAGACCGCTAGATTGTCATTCACGGGACGTGATCGAGACTACCCACCATCAGCAGATTTCATGGTGCCTGTGCGACTTTGACTCGTGGCTCGTCTCACGCTCGTCGCGTCCAGGCGTGCCCGTAACATCGCGCGTTGATCTTGCCAACTTTTACAAGACAAGCGCTGCGACATCGGGTATCCTCAGGGCATGAACAAAATCACCCCATTCCTATGGTTTGACAATAACGCCGAAGGTGCGCTGAATCTGTATCTGTCCACCTTCAAAAACGCCAAGGTGCTGGACGAATCGCGCTATGGCCCAGGTGCACCGATGCCCGAAGGCACCTTGTTCACGGCCACCATCCAGCTCGAGGGCCAGAACATTATGCTGATGAACGCAGGCCCGCACTATAAGCTCAACGAGGCGTTCTCGCTGTTTGTCGACTGTCAATCGCAGGCCGAGGTTGACACCTTGTGGGAGAAACTGACTGCTGACGGTGGCGAGCCTGGCCGCTGTGGCTGGCTAAAGGACAAGTTTGGCGTGTCTTGGCAGATCATCCCGTCCGAAATGAACCAGATGATGGGCGACAAGGATCCCCAGAAAGCCGGCCGCGCGATGCAAGCCATGTTCACGATGAGCAAGATCGACTTGGCTGCCATGCGCAAGGCGTTTGAGGGCAAGTGAAGCGGGGCACATAGGTACGCACGGGCGGCCCGTGGTCCAGCGGTGTAACCAAGCCGCCCGGCACAAAGACCGCAAGCCCGTCAGATCGAATCGGACGTGAGCACGCGTATGGCAGCCATCAGCGCTAGTCGATCAGCGGCCAGATCGAGTGGCAGCGCCATTCGTCTTTGCCAAAGCGCTCGTAGAAGCGCATCTCCCACCCCACAGCAGCCTGCAAATCGAGTGTTTCACGGGCCAGCGCCTTTAATGGCAGGTGTCGCTGGGGTGGGAAGTCGTATGCCAGGCTGAGATGCAGCCAATCTTTTAGCCGGAGCGCATCGGAGCGTGTGAGCGAATGCGCAGCAGATGCGAAGTCGGCCATCATCTGCTTCAGCCAGGGCGACTGGATCAGCAATCCATGGAAGTTCAGCTCCAGCATCATGCCCTCGATCTGAATCTGCCCCGGGCGCGCCGCACGCCGCAGGGCGGCCTGTAGCCAGCCGGTATAGGCCGGGATCGACCGCACATCATCATGAAAGAAGCCGGTGAGAGTGATATGTGCCGGGTAACGATGCGCAGCGTTTGGGCCGTATGCGCTGCGCGTCCGTTCAAAGTAACACGCCAACTGGTGGGCAAGATCCCCGGTCGGGCAGGCGTAGACGATCAGTTCCCGCCGCACCAGGTCAAAGCCATCGTCTCGGCTGTCATCCGTAGCGTTCGACGAAGCGGGTGACATCATTGAGTTCAACAAATCGCGCCTCCAGTTTGGCCCGGTCCCAATCCCACCAGGCGATGCCTAGTAGCTTCTCGATCACGTCATCGGCGAACCGTTTGCGAAAAGGCTTGGCTGGCACGCCAACGGCGATCTCATACGGTGCGACGTCTTTGGTGACGACCGCGCCCGCACCGACCACTGCGCCAGTGCCGATCGTCACGCCCGGCATGATGACAGCCGCGTGTCCGATCCACACGTCGTGACCAATGACGCACTTGTGCGCGCGCCGCCAATCGAAAAACGCTGCGTCATCGACGGTGCAAAATCCATACTCGGCCCGGCGATATGTCATGTGATGCTGTGTCACGCGCTCCATCGGGTGATTGCCGGGGTTGACGCGGACATGTGATGCGAGCGAACAGAATTTGCCGATGTCGGTATAGATAATCTGCGCATCTCCAGCGACATAGCTGTAATCATCGAAGATGGTCTCGACCAGTGAGCAGTTAGGCCCAATGTCAGTCCATTCGCCAATCCGGCTGTGGATCACCTGCGACGACTCGTGGATGGCTGGCTTTTGACTCAGCACCTTGCGCTCAGTGAGCTGGTTGAGCGGGAAGCGGGGGATATCCTGTAGCATCGTGAAACGTTGAAAAGCGCCGAGGCTTACACCCAACGGCAGGTCCGGAAGGTGGTTTTCGCACACCTGTTTAGAACGGACGAAGACCTCCCCCGGCCAAAGAACGCTGACTTTGGGGTGCGAGCGCAGTCATGAGCGCATCAGCAAAGATGAACGCACCACGGCGCATCGTCCCACGCACTCGTGGGCGCGCGCGCCGTTCGTCGATGACCACCAGGTCGGCCAGCAAGCCCGTTGCGATGGCACCCCGGTCAGCGAGCCGGAGCGCCTGGGCGGCGTTGGTGCTGATGAGCGCCATGGCCCCAGGCAACCCTAGCAGCCCCTGCTGGACGATGGTGTAAGCCGCGTGGATGAGCAACCCAGGGTGATAGTCAGCCGCTAGCAAATCCACCAGACCGGCCGCAATCGCGTCACGCGCGCTGAGATTGCCGCCGGTGCTGACCCCGCGAAAGGCGTTCGGCGCGCCCATGACGACGGCCATTTTTGCATCATGCGCCGCTTGGGCTGCCATCAGCGTCACTGGGAACTCGCTCAGACTCACACCCACATCGTGCATCAAGGCCACCTTCCCGGGTGTGTCGTCATCGTG
>Ga0075021_10000316_pt1 | contig 26663 bp, 25 predicted proteins | sample ColStrG_CSR_2012_FD_72749 | JGI IMG/M metagenome (GOLD analysis project Ga0075021, IMG submission 72749) | Freshwater sediment microbial communities in response to fracking from Pennsylvania, USA - Cold Stream Run_MetaG_CSR_2012 | ecosystem: Environmental > Aquatic > Freshwater > Creek >...
CGCGACGTCGGCGTCGTCGAACCCGGGGGCGCCGGCGAGGAGGCCGGTCACGTTGGCATCGCCGCGGGGGCCGAAGCAGCCATAGCAGCCACGTCCATAAGCCGGGCACAGGGCGCCGCAGCCGGTCCGGGTGACCGGTCCGAGGCAGGCGATCCCGGACGCCACCACGACGCACGTCGCGCCGCGCCGCTTGCATTCCGCGCAGACCGACTCATCGGGGAGTTGAGGCCGGCGCCCGACGACGAGGGCCGTCAGAAGCTCCAGAAGCTGCCGCGGGTCGATCGGGCAACCGCGCAACTCCGCGTCCACGACGACGTGGTCGGCGACCGGGGTGGCGAATGCCAGCGAGTCGACGAGCTCGGGGCGCGGGTAGACCGTCGCGGCCCACCGTCCGTGATCGGACCAGTTGCGGATCGCCTGGATCCCGCCGGCCGTCGCGCAGGCCCCGATCGTGACCAGGGTCGTCGTCTCGCGACGAAGGCGGAGCAACTCCTCGAGCTGCTCGTCCGTGCTGATCGAGCCCTCGACGAGGAGGACATCGAACGGTCCGGACGAGCGGCGCGAGGTGGCCTCCGGGAATTCGACGATATCGAACCGCTCGGCGATCGCGAGCAGGTCGTCCTCGAGGTCCAGGACCGTCAGCTGGCAGCCGTCGCACGAGGCGAACTTGACGACACCCACGCGGGGTCGGCGCGGCGCGGTCCGGCGACTGGAGGGCGACATCAGAGTCCCTCCATGGTGAAGGCGGGTCCGAGTTCGGCGAGGCTGAAGACCGGGCCGTCCTTGCACACGAAGAACCGTCCGAGCTGGCAATGGCCGCACAACCCGACCCCGCACGACATGTTCCGCTCGAGGGTGACCCACGTCCTGTCGAGGTCGATGCCACGGCCGAACAGGACCTCCGACGTGGCCTGCATCATCCGTTCGGGGCCGCAGATGAAGGCGACGGCGTTGCGTCCGTCCCATGTCGCGCGGTCGAACAGCTGGGTCACGATCCCGACTCGCCCGAGCCAGTCCGGCCCGGCCCGGTCGACCGTCTCCCTGACATCCATCTGTCCGCCGGCGACAAGTGCGCCGACCTCCGAGACGAACAACCTGTCGGCCGGTGTCCGGGTACCGAGGTACAGCCGGACCGTGCCGATCGTGTCGCGGGCGGCGAGGCAGATGTCGATCAACGGTCGAAGCGGCGCGAGTCCGATCCCACCGGCAACGATCACGACATCGCGGCCGGTCATCTCCTCGACCGGCCAGCCACGACCGAGCGGTCCGCGCAGGCCGAGTGTCTCGCCGCGCTCGAGCCCGGTGAGGGCTCTCGTCGCCGGACCGGCGGCCCGGATGGTCAGGTCGAGGCCGTCGCGACGGAAGCGCGAGATCGAGATCGGGGCCGCGGACAATGCCGGCAACGCCGCCATCACGAACTGGCCGGGCCTGCCGCCGAGGAGCCGGCGATCCGTGGTCCGCAGGTGGAGCGTGACGGTATCCGCTGTCTCGCGGGTCATGCCGTCGACGTGGACGGTCACGTAGCCACCGAGGGCGGGAGCGGGCGCCGAGGCCGTCGCGGGCGCCGAGGCCGTCGCGGGCGCCGAGGCCGGCGCGGCCAGTGCGATGGTTCTGAGCTGTGGCATCGGGACGGGCCCGACGCCGGCGATGACCGCAAGTTCCTCGCGGACATCGATGCCGACCGGGCACCAGGCGATGCAGCGTCCGCAGCCGACACAGCCGCTCGATCCGAACTGGTCCCACCAGCTGGAGAACTTGTGCGTCAGCCACTGGCGATAGCGGTCCGTGCCATGCGGTCGGAACGATCCGCCGGCAACCTTCGCGAACCCGTCCGTGAAGCATGAATCCCAGGTCCGCTCCTCGGTCGACGTGGTCCCGTCGAGGTCGGACTTCTGGACGACGCTGGTGCAGAAGCAGGTCGGACAGACGAGCGTGCAGTTCGTGCAGCCGAGGCACCGTTCGGCAACGGCCGCCCAGCCCGGATGTTCCGGAGCGGCCGCCAGGCCGGCGTGCGCGTTCGTCATGTCGAGCGGGGTCCCCATCGCCGCGCGTGCGCCGGCGACCACCGCCGCCGCCGCATCGAGCGCAGACGGGTCGGCGACCGGCAGGTCGAGCGAATCGATCAACGCCGATCCCGCGGGCGAGCCCGTTCGGACGACGTATCCCTCGTCGAGTTCGGTCAGCGCGACATCGAAGCCGGATCTCACCTCCGGACCCGTGCCCATGGACGTACAGAAGCAGGTCGAGGTCGGAGTCGCGCATTCGACCGCGACGACGAAGGTCGCGGCGCGGCGCGCGCGATAGTCGCCGTCGATCGCCTGGCCATCCAGAAGGACGTGGTCCTGGATACCGAGTGCGGCGAGCTCGCAGGCCCGGACGCCGATCAGAGCCAGCGGTGCGGGGCGAGCGTCGGCGCTCGCGAACCGGACACCGGCGCCGGTCCGCCTGGCGACCCGGATCGGCGCGCGCGGCGGGAACGTCCAGCGCTTCGGCGACATCGGACCGACGGCATGATCGAATCGCTTCGCGTCGCCCCGATCGGTCAGGCGATAGCGGCCCGGACCGGCTTCCGCGCCCCGTCCGGCCGGCAGGTCCCCGGCACTCGCGATCTCGTCGAGGACGATGGCATCGTCGCTGACGACCGGGCCGACGATCGTCCGGCCGTCGGCGCGGAGGGCATCGAGGAGTCGATCGAGGTCGTCCAACGGAAGCCAGCGGATCGGACCCTGGGCGACCGGACTCACGGGCTGCGTCACCACGGCTCCTGGTCGGCCCGGGCGAACAGGTCGAGCAACTGCGTGCGAGTCGCGGTCAGCCGCCTCGACACCGCCTCCAACACGCGCCACAGGACGGCGGCAGCGAGGACCGGGTCCGCATCGATGGCAGTCCGAAGAGCCGGTCCATCGAAGGTGACGACGGTCGTGGGTTCGGTGGCGATGACCGTCGAGGTGGCGCGGTGCGGCGGGACGAGAGCTGACCAGCCGATGCAGTCTCCGGGCTCGACGGTCAGGACGGTCACTGCCGTGCGCCCGGGGACCGCGAGCCGGATCGCCAGCCGGCCGTCGACGACCACGCCGAACGAATCCACCTCGGCCCCTTCGCGCAGGACGACGGCCCCGGTGGCCACCGAGGTCAGTTCGGCGAGCGCCGCGAGGCGTGCCCTGGTCGCGTCAGGAAGACCGGCCCCGAACCATCCGGATGCCAGCGCGGCATCGATCCCCGTGTCCCTGGACATGACGAGCAACCTCCGTGGTCGCCGTCAACGGTGAGGGTCCTTCGGGCCGCCGGAACCGGCCGTTCGGCCCGAAACGAGGGCCATCCGGTCCTGCCGGCCGGATCGTTCCAGGCCGCACCATCCGGCTACGGTGGACGTCGGAGGGGACGCCCGGCGTCCACCGCGATACCGCGACGAGCGGCGCCGATGTGGCGTCCGTCTCGGCGGTCAGGAGGCCGGCAGCGGAGCCTGCCTGGTCCGCCGACGGGCGCGAAACCACGCGAGGTACTCGAGGAGTTCGTCGCGCTCGTCGTCGGTGATGTCAGAGAACAGGGCCGCGCCGACGCTCGTGGTCGCCGAGTCGTCACGGTCGCCCGGCACGAGATAGCCGCACAGCCGCATCAGGTCGGCATAGGCGATCCCGAGCGCCTCGCTGAGCTGATGCAGGACGAGCGGCGACGGACGCTTGACCGCGTCCTTCTCGAGCTTGCTCAGGTAGGCCGGCGAGATCGAGGCGGCCCGGGCGGCGTCCACGGCAGACAGTCCGCGGACATCCCGAGCCTGGCGGATGACCCCACCGAACGACGATGTCAACATGTGATGTCCTACAGTGGCGTGTGATGACTACAGTTGACAATACACCCGAATGGTGCTCTACTGCAAACACAGCAGTGGCCGGTGTCTCTCCCGGCGGTGGCCTTGATGGCCCCGCTTCCCCGGATGTCTCAAGACACTCGGAGGAAGTCATGGCCATCGAACAGGTCGACCAGAAGGTCGTCACCCAGACGCCGATCGCATCGGGCGGTCAGGAGACGGTCCAGACGGATCGCCAGAGCACCGTCACCACCAGCGGACCGAGCGCCCCGGAGATGACCCGCCGGATCATCATCCTCGGCTTCGGGCTCATCCAGATCCTCATCGGCGCCCGGATCGTCCTGCTCATGTTCGACGCCCGGGAAGCGAACGGCCTCGTGTCGGCCATCCTCAGCGTCAGCCAGTGGTTCGTCGCCCCGTTCGAGGGGATCCTCCGGACCGACTCGCTCCATAACGCCGGATCCATCCTCGACGTCTCGGCGATCGTCGCCCTCGTCGGCTGGACCGTCCTTGAGCTCATCGTCCTGTGGGCCGTGGGCATCTTCCGCCGCGAACCGGTCTGAGATCGGACTCCCGATCTCGACGCAGTCCTGAAAGGACCACACACCATGGGAATCATCGCCTGGATCGTCGTCGGCGCCATCGCCGGATTCCTCGCCAGCAAGATCATGGGGACCAGCGAAGGCCTCCTCATGATGATCCTCCTCGGCATCGTCGGAGCCGTCGTCGGAGGCTTCGTCGCCTCGACCGTCCTGAAGATCGGCTCGGTCGACGGCATCAATATCGGAAGCATCGTCATCGCCACGCTCGGCGCCGTCGCGGTCATCTTCGTGACAGGTTTCGCGAAGGGCTCACGCGGCGTCAAGTCGAGCTAGGACCCGCCTCTCAGCCGAATCTCAGGGTTCCCGGCTTACGGTTCGGGCGACGGGATCGGACGGTCCCGCCCGAACCGGAGAACCCGATGCCCAGATCGCGACTGATCGTCGTCGCCGTCGTCGCCATCCTCGCGGTGGCGGTCGGGGGCTTCGTCGTCTACGACCAGGTCCTGCGCGGCGACAGCGCCACCGCGTTGGCCCTGCCCGCCGCGTCGACCGCTCCGGGAGCGAATGCCGTGCCTGCCGCCAGCTTCGACGGCGTCATCGCCGGCACCTGGAATATCGCGGCCCAGAGCGTCGCCGGCTACCGCGTCCGTGAGCAGCTGGCCAACCTCCCCGCCCAGAGCGACGCCGTCGGTCGGACCGACAAGGTCACAGGCTCGATCACCCTCGCGTCCTCCGGGAGCGCGGTTGGCCTGACCGCCGGGACCCTGACCGTCGACACGACCGCGATCTCATCCGACAAACCGCAGCGCGACAACCGCCTGCGCAACGAGGGCCTTCAGACCGACACGTTCCCGACCGCGACCTTCAAGCTGATGGCACCCGTGGAGATCCCCGCGGCGGCGCTCTCGGGGACCGCCTCCGATGTCACCCTGACCGGCGACCTGACCCTCCACGGCGTGACCAAGTCCGTGTCGATCCCGGCCAAGGCACAGCTCGCGAACGGCGTCATCTCGGTGGCCGGGTCGCTCAGCTTCCCGCTCTCTGACTATTCGATGACCGCGCCGAGCCTGGGCGGGTTCATCGTGTCGATCGCCGACAGCGGCACCCTCGAGTTCCTCGTCAACTTCACGAAGGGCTAGCCGCGGGGCCTCGTGTCGAGGCGGGCGTCGGGCACACCGTGCGACACACGCTCACCCAGGCCGGTGTGCCGTGTCGGATCCAGGTCGGCGGTGCCGCGAACCTACTTGGTGTAGACGCCACCCGGATCGAGTTCCTCGCGGATCAGGCGCAACTCGTCGTCGGTCGGGGCCGACGTCTCGGCGAGATCGGGGGCGATGGCGACGTCCCAGCCGATGGTGTCCCGGACTGCCTGGACCGTCGCGCCCGGATGGAGCGAATCGAGACGCATCGCGCCGCTGTCGCCGAAGTGGTAGATGCCGAGGTCGGTGACGACGACCGTCGGCCCACGGCCGAGCCAGCCGCCATCGCGCCGGATCCGCTCTGCCTGTTCCGCGCCGCCGAGGTTACCGGGGCTTGTACGGAAGTCGATGGTCTCGACGAAGCTGCGCTTGCTCTGGCGCATGATGACGAAGACCTGGCGAGCGTTGATGGCGATCTCGCATGCGCCGCCCGACCCCGGCAGGCGCGTCGTCGGGTGGTCATACGGGCCGATGACCGTCGTGTTGATGTTGCCGAACCGGTCGATCTGCGCGGCGCCGAGGAAGCCGACGTCGATCAACCCGCGCTGCAGGTAGTACCCGAACAGTTCGAGCATGCTGACGACGGCCGTCGCGCCGGTGACGATCGTCGGATCGCCGATAGACAGCGGCAGGCGCGCAGGGCGAGCGCCGAAGACGCCAGCCTCATAGACCAGCTCGAGATCGGGCGCCACGGTCCGCTTGGCGAGATTGACCGCGATGTTCGGCAGGCCGACGCCGACGAAGCAGACGTGCTGCCCGGCAAGCTCGCGGGCGGCCGCCACGATCATCATCTCGGACCGGGAGAAGCTGACTGGATCGGTCATCGGCGCGCCTCGAACAGCTCGATCACGTTGCCGTCCGGATCCTCGACCAGGTTCTGCCTGCAGCCGGGTCTGGTGCCCATCGCGTTCCGACAGGTCACGCCGGCATCGCGCATGGCCGCGACCGCGGCGAAGGCCGCGCCCATCTGGTCGATCTGGGTGGACCCGAGATGCTCGACGTAGGACGCCACGGCCCGATCCACATCGGCCACGAGGTGGCGCACGGCGGCGGACATCAGCGGTACGAACCGTAATCGACACTGCCGGACGGTGCGGATCCGGGTGTCAATGTCGCGATCCGCTCGTCCCCGAGCTTGGCCATGTAGTCGGCCCGGCCGCCGAGGTCGTAGACCCACTCTCGCAGCCAGGCCTGCGTGGTCGCCTCGTCACGAGTGATGGCATCCCATTCGAGGTAAAACCTGTTGTCGCGGTCGTAGGCGCCCTGGACGTATGACGGATGCGCGCCCCACGGCTCGACGACGACCGCGTCCACGATGAGACCGGGGATGATCGTCCTGTTCGGGTCCGCCCTGATGACCGCCTCGTCCACGACTTCCTCGACGACCACGATGACCCGGTCGGCCGCGAACGCCGCCTCCTTCTGACAGCCGAGGAGTCCCCAGACCTGGGTGTCGCCGCCAGCCGAGGCGCGTTGGGCATGGATGACTGTGACGTCCGGCCGGAGCGGCGGGACCGCGTACACCGTGCCGTCGCCGTACGGTGAGGCGAGCGGCCTGATGAGCGGGTTGGCCACCGGCAGGTCGGTCTCGAAATAGCTCCTGAGCGGGAAGAACGGCAGGTTCATCGCCCCGGCCGCGTAGCGTCCGACCATCCCGAAGTGGCTGTACTCCTCCACTTCGAGCGGCTCGTCCGGGATATCACCCTCGATGCGGCGACGGATCGCGCCCAGGCCGCCGACGCCCGGGTTGCCGAGCCAGGAGAAGACGAGCTTGCGGGCGACCCCGGCGGCGATCATCTGGTCGTAGACGACGTCCGGGGTGAGGCGGGCGAGGGTCAGGTCGCGCCGCCCCTGGCGGATGATCTCGTGGCCCGCCGCGAACGAGATGAGGTGCGTGAATCCCTCGATCGCGACGGTATCGCCGTCGTGGATCAATGCGGCGATCGCGTCGTGCATCGACGCGACCTTTGACGTCGGACTCACGACGCCATCATCACCTGCCAGCCGGTCGGTCGTCAGCCCGCGGCTTCGACCTCGTGCAGCGCCCCTGCCTCGACGACCTCGTGGAGGACCTCCGGACCGTGCCCGGCGACCTGCGCGACCGCCTCGCCAAAGATACGCAGCGCGGTCGTCATCTCGTCCGCGGAGACCGTCAGAGCGGGCGACATCCGAACGCTCGACTTGCCGCATTCGAGCACGAGGAGGCCGCGCTCGAAGCAGGCCCACTGGACCTCCTCGGCGTGCTCGGCGGTATCGAATTCGACGCCGATCATGAGGCCCTTGCCGCGCACGTCGCGGACTAGTCCGTCGAACCGCCCGATGAGCGGCCGGAGGCCGGCGTTCGCCTGCTCGCCGCGAATGGCGGCGTTCTCGACCAGACCGCCCTCGAGGAGTTCGATCGTCGCCAGCGCCGCCGCACAGGCGACCGGGTTCCCGCCGTAGGTCGAGCCGTGCGCACCGGGACCCCAGGCCTCGAGCAGGTCCGCCCTGGCGACCATCGCGCCAAGCGTCATCCCCGAGGCGATGCCTTTGGCGGTCAGCAGGATGTCGGGCTCGACGCCCCAGTGGTCGACGGCCCACATCCTGCCGGTCCGTCCGGCGCCCGACTGGATCTCGTCGGCGATGAGCAGGATCCCGTGCGCGTCGCAGATCGCCCGCAGGCCCTGCAGGAAGCCGTCTTCGGGGACGATGTAGCCGCCCTCGCCCTGGATCGGTTCGACGATGATCGCCGCGACTTCGTCGGCCGGGGCGAGCTTGTCGAACAGGACCTCGTCAAACCAGCGCAGGTCATCGACCTTGCCGTACGGGGCGTGGAAGATCCCCGGCAGGAGCGGTCCGAAGCCGGCGTGGTACTTCGCCTTCGACGCCGTCAGGGAGACCGATCCGTAGGTCCGGCCATGGAACGCGCCGAGGAAGGCGACGATGTACGGCCGATGTGTCGCGTACCGGGCGAGCTTGATCGACGCTTCAACGACCTCCGTGCCGGAATTGCCGAGGTAGACGCGCGCGCGACCCTCGATCGGCGAGATCCGTGCGATCTCGCGGCAGACCTCCGGGTAGATCGGCAGGTAGAAGTCCGACGCCGAGAAGTGGATGAGCTCGGCGGCCTGCTCCCTGATCGCCGCGACGACCTGCGGATGCGAGTGACCGGTCGAGTTGACCGCGATACCGGCCGCGAAATCGAGAAAGAGGTTGCCGTCGATGTCCTCGACAGTCAGGCCGTCGCCACGGACCGGGACGATCGGGTAGGCCCTCGGCAGGCTTGGCGATGTCCAGGTCTCGTCGAACTCGACGTGGGCACGAGCCTTGGGACCCGGGAGCTCCGTGACGATGTGCGGGACAGGCCGGTCACCGGCGATGCGCGACGTGCCCGACGGCAAGACACACCTCTTTGCTCTGGCGTTGGATGCATAACCAGTATGCAGACTGGATATCTGGGCCGAGTATAGCCAGCGCGGGATCGTCTGGCCACTGGCGTCCGAGCGGGACCGCAGGCCCGCGGGGGACGGCCAGGACCGGTCGTGGGCGATGCCGCCTCGCGACTCGCAGTCGACAACCAGGGGTCGACGGCCCCAGAAACGACCATCCCGAAGAGGATCGACGACCACACGTCGACAACCTGCGTCGAAGGAGACGTAATCTGGTCCTTCGGGCCGTCGTTGTCGACTCCTGGTCGACATCGCGTCCGACGGTCCGACCGCGCGACCGTGCGCACGACTCCCGACATGAGTTTCGTGGCCCGCCCAACAGGTCGAGTCGCGGGCGCCTCAGTCGACGATCGTGCGGGACTGCTCGCGCATGAACTGGCTGACGTAGTACATCGACAGCCCGGCCTTGCCCGTCGAGCCACTCCCTTTCCAGCCACCGAACGCCTGCACGCCCGGCCACGCGCCGGTGGTGGCGCCCGCACGCCGGTTGACGTACAGGACGCCCGCCTGGATGGTGTCGAGGAACTGCTGGACCTCGGCCGGATCCTCACTGTAGACGCCGGCGGTCAGGCCGAGGACGTTATCGTTCGCCAGCGCCACCGCCTCCGCCATCGAATCGACCGCGGCGACCGCCGTGAACGGAGCGAACAACTCATCGCGGAATAGCCGGTGCGAGCTCGGCAGGCCGCCGACGACGGTCGGTTCCACGTAGAAGCCGCGGGCGAGGTCCCCATCGGCCAGATGCTCGCCGCCGGTGAACACGGTTCCGTCGTGGCGCGCCTCGGAGACGGCCGTCTGGTGGCGGTCCACCGCCCGCTGGTCGATGACGGGTCCCATCCAGTTCGCCCGAACGAGCGGATCGCCCAGGCTGATCTTCTCGGTCTTCTCGACGAGCAACCGGACGAGCTCGTCGTGGACGGGCCGCTCGACGTAGACACGCGAGTTCGCCGAGCATTTCTGCCCGCCGAAGCCGAACGCGCTGCGCATGATGCCCTCGGCCGCCTCCTCGAGGTCCGCCTTGCGCGACACGATGGCCGGGTTCTTGCCACCCATCTCGACGATGCACGGCCGCGGCCACGCCTTCGAGAACGACCGGAACAGCCCCATCCCGACCTCGTATGAGCCGGTGAAGACGATGCCGTCGATGCCGGGATGATCCTGCAGCGCCTGGCCGACCGTCTCACCTGGGCCCATGACCAGGTTGATGGCCCCCCTCGGGACGCCAGCATCGATGTACGCCTCGACCAGCTTGACCGCCGACAGCGGCGAGGTCGTCGAGGGCTTGATGACGACCGTGTTGCCGCCGAGCAGCGCGGCGCCGGCCGGACCGCAGGCGAGGGCCATCGGGAAGTTGAACGGGCTGATGACCGCGAAGACGCCATGCGGCCTGAGGATCGAACTCGTGTGCACTGACGCGTCGCCAAGGTTGCCCATCGGGTGGTCGTAGCCATCGTTGTCGACCATCGTCTGCGAGTAGTAGCGGAGCATGTCGGCACACTCCTCGACCTCGCCGAGCGACTCGATCCGGTTCTTGCCGACCTCGATCGACATGATCGGCGCGTACTCCATGAGCCGCTCGCTGATCAGGTTGCCGGCCCGGATCATGATCTCGACCCGCTGGCGCCACGGCACGGCAGCCCAGGCGGGCTGCGCCGCGCGAGCCGCCGCGACCGCGTCGTCCACATCCGCAGCCGTCCCACGGGCGAACGTGCCGAGCACGATGTCTCGATCGACCGGCGTCCGGACCTCGAACGACCCGTCTCCGTCGCGCCAGTCGCCCGCGACGTAGTTGCGGTGATACCCGCCGAGTCCCGAGCGCATCGCCGCGACACCTGCCTCGAACTGCGCGTGGAGGTCCTCGTTGTCGGCGCCCAGGGTCGCGTACGTGATCTTGATGGGCGGGGCGGAGTTCGTCGTCATCGGTGGGTCCTCGGGTCGTCGGGTCGCGGAAACGGTGCGGTCAGTCTAGCGCGGCGACGACGTCCGCCAGCGTGGGCGCGACGCCATCCGGGCCGCGGCCACGCGTCCGGGAGGCCGCGGCGCGCTCCACGTCCGCCGTCGAGGTCTTGCCCGACAGGACGAGCACGCCACGCAGGCCAACACGCTGGGCAGCGGCGACGTCGGCTCGCGGATCGTCGCCGACCATCGCGAACGCCGAGCGTGGGAGCCGTTCACCGAGATCGGCCACGAGCCCCGCGACGGCCTGACGGAAGACGATCGGCGACGGTTTGCCGAGGGTCCGCGCACGGCGTCCGGTCGCGAACTCGAGCCCGACCACGAACGCCCCGGCATCAAGGGCGATCCCGCGCGGCGTCAGCCACCACGGGTTCCGGTGCATGGCCAGGAGTTCCGCCCCGCCGTGCACCAGCCGGAACGCCACATCCAGATTCCGGTACGACAGGTCGTCGCCCGCGTCGCCGATGACGACCGCCGCCACCGAACCCTCGGGGAGCGAACCTGCTTCGTCGGCGCCGACGACGTGCTGACCGTCGAACTCGCGCCGCGCATCGGCGGCGGCGAGAACGAACAGCGGCCGGCCGGCATGCGTCGCCCCGGTATAGGCGGCCGTGGCCGAGGTCCCGGTGATGATCCGGTCCGCCTCGATTCGCAGGCCGCCCTTCCCGAACCAGCCGGCCAGCGTCTCGCGGTGGAGTTGCGAAAAGTTGGTCACGATCCGGAACGGGATGCCCCTGGCCTCGAGCGACCGGATGGCGTCGACCGAACCGGGCAACGGAGCCGCCTGAAGGACGAGCACGCCGTCGGCATCGAGCACGAGGCCACGAACGCCAGTGAGCGCCGCCCGGAGACCGTCCTGTGTCACCGCGCGATGGTAGGCTGCCGGGCGAAGACTCGCTGGAGGACCGGATGGGACTGCTCGACGGCAAGACGGCGCTCATCTTCGGGGTCGCCAACGATCATTCGATCGCGTGGGGGATCGCCCAGGCCCTCCACGCGGAAGGCGCCGAGATCGGCTTCTCGTCGGTCGAGAGCCTGATCGAGAAGCGGGTGCGGCCGCTCGCCGAGTCGATCGGTTCGACTTTCGTCGAGCCGTGCGATGTCGGCTCCGACCAACAGATCGCGACGGTCTTCGCCCGGTATGCGGAGACACACGACTCGCTCGATATCCTCGTCCACGCACTGGCGTTCGCGCGGCGCGAGGACCTCGAGGGCCGCTTCCTCGATACATCGCGCGACGGGTTCGCGCTCGCCCTCGACATCTCCGCCTACTCGCTGGTGGCGCTCACCCGTGAGGCGCGACCGCTGCTCCGGCGCGGGTCGTCGGTGATCACGCTGAGCTACCTCGGGTCCGAGCGGGTCGTCGCCAACTACAACGTCATGGGCGTGGCCAAGGCCGCCCTCGAGGCGTCCGTGCGCTACCTCGCCGCCGATCTCGGTCCGGATGGCGTCCGCGTCAACGCCATCTCGGCCGGACCGGTGCGAACGCTGGCAGCAGCGGGTATCGCGGGGTTCAAGGGGATGTATCGCGGGTTCGCCGATATCGCGCCGCTGCGCGCCCACATCACCCCAGAGGACGTCGGCCGGACCGCGCTCTATCTCGCGTCCGACCTGTCCAGCGCGGTGACGGGCCAGGTCCTCTACGTCGACGGCGGGTTCAGCATCATGGGCGTGCCGTCGGCCGGCTGACCGGGGCACCCGCACGGGCCCTGACCCTACCTCACTCGGGCATCGACTCCAGGCACATCGAGCATCGCCCGGCGATCGAGAGATGGCTCAGGTCCACCGCGAACGACCGCCGACGCTCAAGCGTGGCGACGAGCGACGCCGCTTCGCCGGCGTCGATCTCCCAGGTCGTCCCGCAGCCGATGCAGTGGAGATGACCGTGCGCCGCGATCGGGCGGACGTGGAACTCCTCGCGACCGTCCGCTCCGTGGCTGTGGCTGAGGAGCCCGAGCTCTTCGAGGACGTCCAGCGTTCGATAGACCGTCGACGGGGTCGTGGTCGGGTCGACCTCGCGGCAACGCTCGACCAGTTCGGCCCCGGTCACATGGCCGTCAGTGCCGGCCAGGACCTCGATGAGCGTTCGACGTTGCGGGGTCCAGCGCAGCCCGCGAGCGCGGAGCTGGTCCCGAACGACGGCCCATTCCGTCGCGGGCGCGATGTGATTCGATCCGATCGGGGTCATCGTGCGAAAGGATAGATGACTGACACGAGCGCGCCCAGATGCAACGCGTTGCGATATCGAGCCCGTTCCACTACGCTTCTTCTCCGCGACAAGGACTCTGTCGATGTTCGACTTCACTGCTGCCGTGACCACCGCCGCACCCGTGGCCGACATCGGCATCCTCCTGACCGGTCTTCTGCTCGGGATCCGCCACGGCATCGACTGGGACCACATCGCCGCGATCACGGACATCACCAGCACGACCGCGGCGGCCGGGATGGCAGAGGCAGCCCATGCCGGCCAACACGAGACCGTGCCGGGCCCCCACCACGACCATGGTGGCGTCACCGAGATCCAGATCCACGACGCCGGGCCGGGCGCGGCGATGGCGTCGCCCGCCATCGCCACCCGGCCGTCCGTCGGGCCCGCCCATGTCCTGTCCGGGCAGGGCGACGCGATCCGCCTCGGGACCATGTATGCCCTCGGCCACGGGGTGGTCGTCATCGTCCTGGGTCTCGCCGCGATCGCGTTCGGCGCGATCCTGCCCGCCTGGCTCGACCCGATCATGGGCCGGATCGTCGGGTTCACCCTCGTCGTCCTCGGGCTGTGGGTCCTCTACTCGATCTACCGTTACGCGAGCGCCGGCGAGTCGTTCCGGCTTCGCAGTCGATGGATGCTCGTATTCGATGGGATCCGTCACGGCTGGCGGCTCCTCCAGGCACGGCTCCACGGCCACGAGCACGTCGAGCCGCTCGAGATGAGCTCGTACGGCGCCGGGACCTCGTTCGGGGTGGGGATGGTCCACGGCATCGGCGCCGAGACCGGGACACAGGTCCTGCTGATCGCCGCAGTCGGCGGGGCCTCGAGTGCCGGACTCGGCGTGCCCATGCTGTTCGCGTTCGTGATCGGGTTGCTGTTGTCGAATTTCGCGATCGTGCTCATCAGCTCGGTGGGCTTCGTCTCGAGCCAGTCGCGAGAGCGGATCTACGTGGGGATCGGTGCCGTCGCCGGGATCTTCAGCCTGTTCGTCGGGTCGATCTTCCTGTTCGGGCTGAATGGCGCCCTGCCGGATCTCGGGGGCATCCTGCCCTTCTGACCGGAACGCACTCAGTCCCCTCCCCTGATCTCGAACCGCGCAAGCCGCCAGCTGCCGAGCGCGAAGGCAACCGCGAGGACGACGATGAGGACCGCCACGCTGACACCCGGGGCGAGTGGGTCCCCCGGGACATGGACGCCGAAGGCCGCCGCGACTCCAAGGGTCGCCTGCCGGATGGACAAGAACTTGGTCCCCTCGAGGAGCCCGGACAGGACACCTTCCCAGATCAGCACGTAGGCCAGCCCGAGGAGCAGCGCACGCGACGTGAACAGGCTGAGGGTGACGAACGCCGCCGCGTAGGCGCTGCCCCCGACCAGGCAGGCGACCGTGAAGCCGACCACCGTGGTCGCCGTGTCGTTCCGGCTCCCGAGCAGCAGCGCCGTCAGGAGGACGGCCGGGATGATCATCGCCGCCGTGAGCCCGGCCGCCACGAGGATCTTCGACAGCGCGATCCGCGAGCGCGGGATCGGTTTGATGATCAGGTAGACGGCCGTGCCGTCGTCGATCTCCGAGCCGATCGCCGCGGTCCCGATGATCAGCGCGACGAGCGGCATCACGGTCCGGACGACCAGCGTATCGAGGATGCGATCCGAATCGGGTCGCCCGCCGCTGACCTTGATGAGCAGTGCCATGAGGACCGGCAGCCCGGCAAGGAGTGCGAGCAGGATCGTCCGCCGTCGGCCGAGAAGGCCTCGCAGGGTGACCTCGATGAGCGGCGCCATGACGCTCATCGACGCACCAGATAGGAGAACACGCTCTCGAGCGAATCGTCGGTCGGGCGGACCTCGAACAGCGTCACCGCGGCGTCCCGCGCGACCGTCGGCAGGGCCCGGGTGAAGGCGTCGTAGTCGGCCGTCCGGATCGCGACGTGGCCGGTCACGAGTTCCGTCCCGAAGACGGAGGCATCGGCCATGAGTGCCGCGGCGAGTCGCCGGTCGTCCGAGGAGCGGACCGTGAACGTGTGCGGTCGGTCCGTCATGAGCCGGCGGATCGATCGGAAGTCGCCGGCCGCGGCCAACCGCCCGGCGTAGACGACGAGGACCGAATCGGCGAGCCGCTCGACCTCCTCGAGGATGTGCGACGAGAACAGGATCGTCCGGCCTTCGGCCGCCATCGAGCGGAGGAGGGTCATCATGTGCAGCCGCTGGCGTGGGTCCATGCCGTTGAACGGCTCGTCGAGCAGCAGGACCCTCGGCTCGTGGACGAGCGCGCCGGCCAGCTTCGCGCGCTGGCGCATCCCCTTCGAGTACGTGCCGATCGGCCGGTCCGCGGCGTCGATCAGGTCCACCGTTGCGATCGCCCGCGCGGCGGCACCGTCCGGATCCGCCACGCCCTGGAGCCGTGCGTTGAGGCGCGCGAACTCGCGGCCGGTGAGGAAGGAATGGACCGACTCCCGTTCGGGGACGAGCCCGAGGTGGCGGTACAACTCCGGTCGGCGCCAGGCGTCGGCGCCCTCGACCAGGACCCGCCCGGCCGACGGCGCAAGCAGGCCGGCCATCAGGTGGAGGAGCGTGGACTTGCCTGCGCCGTTCGGACCGAGCAGGCCGGTGACGCCAGCGCCCAGGCCGAACGAGATGTCGTTGACCGCGACCACGTTGCCGTACCAGCGCGAGACGTGGTCGACCTCGAGGGCGGGGGTCACGTTGGGCGCAGCTGTCACGGCGGGCGCCGCCGATGGCGACGGAGGCTGGGTCATCTCGGTCGTCACGTCGCGATCCGCAGGTAGCGCCGGACGGTGAGCCCGACCGACCCGGCGATCCCGACGCCGGCCGCGGCCAGATACGCCCAGCCCGGGAGGGCATCCTGGGCCACCACCACGCTGTCCGGGACGGACCCGAAGATCGCCGCATTCGTCCCGTCGAGGACGTCGCCGGGACTGAACAGGACGATGGCCCGGGCGAGGTCCTGGCTCGCCTGTGCGGCGATGATCGCGATGATGATGGGCGGGATGATGAAGACCGCGATGATCGTCGCCGTGGCGTACGCGCGACGCGGCGTCCAGGCGGCGATGAGTGAGGCGAGTCCGCCGAGCAGGCCCGCGACGAGGACGGCCTGGAGCACGAACTTCGGGACCACCGCGATCTCGTGGGCGAGTCCGGTCGCCGGGTCCGGCGCCACGAAGACTCGACCGATGAACAGGATGAGATACGGGGCGACGGCCACGGCGAACAGCGAGACCATCAGCCCGAGGACCTTCGCCAGGGCGTAGTCCGGGCGCGTCAGCACGCGCGAAAAGTAGAGGGGCAGCACACCGTAGCGCTGATCGCGCCCGAAGAGCTCCGGCGCCTGAGCGGCACAGAACAGCATGATCAGGATCCCGACAAGGCCGTGGTACGTCTCGTAGCGGATCGGCGATGCGTCCCCGATGGCGCCGGCGGCGGGTCCCGCCCGCGCGGCGATCGCCGCGATCCCGACGGCCAGGATGGCCGGCAGGACCGCGATGGCGGCCAGGGTGAACGGGGCGATCTTGGCCCGGCCGCCGCGACCGATCCCGTAGCACGCCCGGATCGACTGGCTGAACAGCGCGCGGACTGCACTGCGACGGCCGAGTCGCGGCCCCGTGTACGGCTGGTAGCCGAGATCGTAGATGTTGCCGCCGGGTCCGCTCGCGGTCATGCCGACGTTCCCTCACCGACCGGCGTGACCGGTGGTGACGGTGGCGGCGGGACGTCGTCCCGGAACAGATCCTCGAGACTCTGCCGGCGCTGCTCCATGCGGACGAGCGGCAGGCCGAGGTCGGCGACTGCGTCGCGGACCAGGTCGTACTGGCGGTCCTCGGTGACCTCGAGCAGGACCGTCCGGCCATCCGCCACGGCGTGCAGCCCGCGCGCGATGAGGGTCGCGGTCAGCGCCGCCTCACCCTCCTCGACCTCGACCGCGAGGACTCCGGTCCGCTGAGTGAAGGCGCCGAGCGGTGCGGCGCGCAGGAGCCGTCCGGCATCGATCGCGACCAGGAAATCGCACACGCGCTCGATCTCGCCGAGAAGGTGGCTGGCGACGACGACCGCGATCCCGAATTCGGTGCCGGTCCGACGGACAAGCGCGAGCATCTCGTCACGACCGGCAGGATCGAGCCCGTTGGTCGGCTCGTCGAGCAGCAGCAGACGCGGGTCGTGGACGAGCGCCTGGGCCAGTTTGACCCGCTGCTTCATGCCGGTCGAGTAGCCGCCGATCGCACGATAGCGCTCCTCGTACAGCCCGACGTGGCGAAGGACCTCGGCCGTCCGCTCACGGGCGGCCGTGCTCGGCAGGCCGGACATCCGCGCCATGTGGGTCACGAAATCGGTCGCCGACGTGTCGGGCGGGAGGCAGTCGTACTCGGGCATGTAGCCGACGAACTGGCGGATGGTCGTCCCGTCGGTCCGGACGTCGAGATCCATGACCGTCGCCTCGCCCGAGGTCGGCTCGAGCAATCCCAGGAGGATCCTGATGAGCGTGCTCTTGCCCGCACCGTTCGCCCCGACGAGACCGATGATCCCGGGCTCGAGGTCCAGCGTCAGGCCGTCGAGGGCGACCACGCCCCGCGGGTAGTGCTTCGTCAGGTCACGGAGGGCGATGAGGGGCATGCCCGGGGAAGAGTACCCCGCGCCGCACCCGCGTTACCAGTCGGTGCCGATGGGCCGGTTGCGACGGCCGATCACCGGAACTGGAGGCTCTTGACGACGGCATTGGCGGCAGGCAGAACCGATTCGATCGTCGAATCGGCGGCGGGTGCGATTGCGATGACGACCGGGCCGACACTACTGTCGATGACGTAGACGCGGGTCGTGCCGTCGGCCTCGAGGAAGAATGTCTGGTCGCCCGAGCCGAACAGCGCGATGCGGCCAGGACCGGTCGGGGCGAGATCCACGACGACCGCGACCCGTTTGGCGACCTTCTGGTTCTTGGGCTTGCCGGCGGCGACGCCGTTGGTCTCGATGAACGACTCCGCGAGCAGTCGCGCCGACGACGGTGCGGCGCCTGGGCCGCCGTTCAAGTAGATGGTGTCGATCGCACTGGCGAAGGTGAGGACCCCGGTGTCGCGCGCGAGATCGATCAGATGGGCGTTCCCGGTCGCGACGGACCAGCCGTCCCCGACGGTGAACGCGATCGCCGGAACGAAGGCGGCCGGAGCGTAGGTGCCCTTGTCGAGACCGCAGGCGATGCCGAAGAACGGCTCGCACAGGTTCGCTCCCGCGGCGCCGGGCCTGGCCGCCGGTTTCGGAATCGGGGTCGCCTTGGCTGGGACGGGTGTCGGCGCCGGTGTCGGCGCGACGGTCGGGCGCGCTGTCGGTTTCGGTGTCGCGCGGGGCGTGGGGCTCGCGAGCGCGATGTTGCCCGGGTCGTTCCGTCCGGGGAGTGCCGCGATGACCAGACCCCCGGCGACGACCGCGGCCACGACGAGGAGCACCGCCAATGGGCCGGCGATGGCCGGCGAGGGGCGGCGCATCGGTCGGCCGGTTCCCTGGCGCGACGGGGTCGAGCGGAGCGGCGGCGCGATCGGGGGCGCGATCGCCGCGATCGGGGGACCGGCGGCGGCCGCGGCGATCGCCCCGCCGGCTGCGGTCGCCGGACTCGCAGGGTCATATGAGGCGGTGGAACTCGTCGGATCGGGTCTCGTCACTAGCGATTCGAGCGCCGCGGCCATGGCGCTGCCGTTCGCATAGCGACGATCGGGATCCGGGTCGAGCGCACGCCGGACGACGGCGTCGAGCGCGGCCGGGATGTCCGAGCGAATGTCACGTGGCGACGGCGCCGCGCTGCCGACCCGTGCTGCCGCGAGCGACGCCGTGGAATCGCCGCTCCACGCGCGCCTGCCGGTCAGCGATTCGTACAGCACCAGACCCAGGCTGTAGACGTCCGAGGCGGGCGTCGTCGTCGCCCCCGTCGCCTGTTCCGGGCTGAAGTAGTGGACGGAGCCGAGCGTCGTCCCCGGAACGGCCCCCTCGGCATCGGCGGCGAGACGGACGATCCCGAAGTCGGTGACCATCGCGCGACCGTCACGGGCCAGCAGGATGTTGCCCGGCTTGACGTCGCGGTGGACGATCCCGCGAACGTGGGCGACGCTCAGCGCCCGCGCGACATCGAGCCCGATCCGTGCCGCCTCCGCCGACGCGAGCCGGCCAACGCGGCGGAGGCGTGCTGCGAGGTCGTCGCCCTCGATGAGCTCCATGACGAGGTACGGCTGGCCGCGGTCCGTGCCCGTCTCGAGGCAGGCCACGATGTTCGGGTGGCGAAGCACCGTCGCCGCGAGCGCCTCGCGCCGGAAGCGCATCGCGATGTCGGGATCCTCGATGACCTCGCGGCGGAGCAACTTGACGGCAACCGTCCGACCCAGCCTCGTGTCGAGCGCGCGGTGGACCGTGGCCATGCCGCCGGTCCCGATGACTTCCGCGAGGCGGTATCGGCCGTCCACGACCCGGTCGACGTCGGGTGCCTGCGGGGCGGCGGCCACGGTCTGCGGCGGCGCATCATGCGGCTCGGTCACGTCGCGACGATAGCCGAGGTTCCCGAAACGGGCCGGCGACCGCCAGCGACGCCTAGCGGCGAGTACGATGCTCGTCTGTCGAAGGAGAGTACCCACATGGCGGTCAAGGACAATCTCATCGCGGACGAGACGGTCGTCTTCGAATCGAAGAAGCACTGGATGGCGCCGATCCGGGCGTCGCTCGTTGCAGCGGCCATGTTCATCGGTGGGGCGATCCTCTACCGAGTCTCGCCCAATTGGGACGGGTTCTTTTCGTTCGTCGGGAGCATCCTGGATCTTCTCGCCATCGCCTTGTTCATCGGTGGACTTGGCTGGATCATCTACAACGTCATCGAATGGCGGACGGCGGAGTTCGCAGTCACGAACATGCGCGTCCTGCGCGAGGAAGGGCTTGCGTCCAAACGCAGCTCGACGACGCTCCTGTCATCGCTGAGCGACGTGAAGTCGAACGTCTCGTTCCTCGGCGACAAGCTCGGCTACGGCGATCTCATGCTGTTGACACAGTCGGGCAGTGCCGGCGAGGACCGGTTCCTGTGCATCACCACGCCGATGGACTTCCGGAACGCGGTGATGAACCAGAAGGTCGCCGACAGGCGCGACGGAGGGATGGCTCCGGCACCGGCGGCGGCGGTCGCCGCACCGGCCCTCACTGCGGCGGGAGCCTCGGCCGCTGCCCCGGCGGGGGCCCCGGCCGTTGCTCCGGTGGCCGCCCCGGCCGTACGCTCGATGACCTCGACCGAGGCCGCCGCCGCGATCGCCAGCCTCGCCGACCTGCGCGACCGCGGTGCGATCACCTCCGAAGAGTACGAAGCCAAGAAGGGGGAGTTGCTCGGCCGGATGTGACAGTGGCGCTGCCCCCGATCCGAAGCACGGGTATCTGGCGCACGCGCTCCGCGTTGTCTGGGCAGCGGCCGCAGAGAAGAGAGTGGAGCGGGAGACGAGGTTCGAACTCGCGACATGCAGCTTGGAAGGCTGCCGCTCTGCCAACTGAGCTACTCCCGCCCGAGGCGACGGCGAAGGAATCTGATGGGGTTGACGACTAGTCGGCCCCGCCGAGGTTCCTTCAGCCAACGGCGACTGAGGACCTAGACCAGGTCAGCCGAGGCACATCTGGAGCCTCGGATGGACAAGCCCGCGGACCCCGCCACGCCGTTCGGCGAAGTGTACCAAGCGTTCCTCGATAACCTCACGCTCGAGGGCACGAAGCCGAGGACGATCTATCGCTACCGCTACAACATCGTCCGCTTCGAGCGCTGGCTGGTCGAGACGGGCCGGCCGGTCACCCTGGCTTCCCTCGAGCGGACGATCCTGTTCACCTACCGGAAGCACCTCGAGACGCTGCCCCAGCAGCCGCGCGGTTCGCATCGGCGACGTCGGGGCGGTCTCATGAGTACCCACACGGTCCATTCTTATCTGCGCAGCATCAAATGCCTTGCGTCCTGGCTGGTGGGTGCCGGACATCTGACCGCCAACCCGTTCCTGCCGGTCAATGCCTACTACAAGAAGAAGGGCGTCATGCCGGTCCTTCGGGCCGACGACCGGATCCCGAAGATCGGGAAGCCGTCCGATGTCGCGATCCTGCTCGCGGGCTGCGATGGCGACGCGCCCGAGGACCTGCGTGACCGCGCGCTCATCTGGATGGCCTACTCCTCCGGAGCCCGGGCCGCAGACGCCGCGTATTTGACCATCCGCGGGATCGACTTCGAGCGGGGCGTCCTCTTCTTCGAGGACGGCAAGGGCAACAAGGACCGCGAGGGCTTCATCAGCGCGGCCGCAGCCGAACACATACGTGCCTACATCAAGAACGGGCGGACCGCCCTGCTCGAGCGCATGCCGCGTCGACGCGGGCCCGTGCCGCCCGGATCATCGAATCTCCTCGAGACCGACGTCCTGTTCCTGTCGTCCCGCGGTCGGCCTGGAGAGATTGGGCTGACGCCGTCCGGCGTCCTCCAGATGCTGACCCGTCGCTACAAGAAGGGTGGCGGCGTGCTCGCATCGTTCGGGCCACACCGGCTGCGCCACGGAATGGCGACCTACATGGCCGAACAGGGCGTCGACCAGCGCGAGATCCAGAGATGGGGCGGCTGGTCCAACCTTGAGACGGTATCGATCTACCTCCACATGGACTCGACCCGCGTTCGCGCCGAGCAGGACCGAGTCCAAGGCCCGCTGTTCGACAGGCTGGCGGCTGAGGCGCGTCCGAAGGTCGCGTAGCGCGAACTGAGGTCGAGTCCGAGCAGGACTTCGCCTCACTCCGCGCCGGACCGGCCTCGCACGCCGGACCCCTCTCTGCGAGCGCTTGTCCATTGCACGCCAATCTCGTGCGAACTCGACCCGGCGCTCTTGTCGACGCAAACGACGAGCTTCCCGTGCCGGACCCGGGCGAGCACTACGCTGAGCCGGTCGCCCGTGCTCGGTTCGGCGACGGGCGAATGTCGTGCGGTAACGTGGCGCCAGCCATGCGTCTGCGCTGGCGGTAGTGGGGGAACTCCGCCGATGGACGACTCGAGGCCTGCCCCGATCGACCCCGCAGCGTCACGTCGCAGCGCGTTCACGACCGCGATCGTCAACGCGCCTGATCGGAAGCGCCTGATCGTCGCCGGTCCCGGAACAGGGAAGACATACGCGTTCCGCCAAGCGCTCGAGCGTGCCGGGGACCGAGGGCTCGCTCTCACGTTCATCAGAAACCTCGTCCGGGACCTCGAGCAGGCGCTTGGCGACATCGCCGACGTGTTCACCTTCCACGCCTTCTGCAAGTGGCTCATCCACCGCGCGGGCGGCACCGACGGACTGACAGCCCACTTCCATCTGTACCCGGCTCTGATGGTCCTGGTCGCACGAGACCTCACCTACCTCGGAACCGGGACAGTCGACAGCGACGGTCTCCGACGACGTCTCCACTACCTCGATGGTGCCGATGGGTGGATCGACGCGGCGCTCGAGCGCGGGGACTTCTACGATGCGGCCGGGTTCGAGGACGTCGTCTACCGGGCGCTTCGCCACTTCCAACGTTCGCTCGCCGATGTGCCGCCGTATCCGCTGGTCGTGGTCGATGAGTACCAGGATTTCAGCCTCCTAGAGACGTCGTTCATCGCGACCCTCGCCACGGCAAGCCCGGTCCTGATCGCAGGCGACGATGACCAGGCCCTGTACGACTTCAAACATGCCTCGGCCCAGTACATCCGCGATCTCGCCGTCGATCCGGCCTTCCGGCAGTTCGCACTCCCGTACTGCTCGCGCTGTACGCAGGTCGTGGTGGATGCAGTCAACGATGTGATCCGTGTTGCCGTGGCCGGCGGCCATCTCGCGGATCGTCTGCCAAAGGACTACAAGTGTTACCTCCCCGAGAAGTCGGGCGACAGCACCACGTACCCGAAGATCATCCATGCGCGCTGCTCCGTCGAAACAAGCCAGGCGCCGTACGTGTGCCGGTATGTGGCCGAACAGATCTCGGCGATCCCCGCTCATGAAGTCGCCCTCAGCTGGGATCGCGACTACCCCACGACGCTCGTGGTCGGCCCGATGCACTACGTCCGTCGCATCCACGCATACCTGATCGACCACGGTTTCCCGCAGGCGGTGCTTCGCGAGTCCCACCCGACCGAGGTGTCGGCTCTGGACGCTGCTCGATACCTGGCCTGGCATGGGCGGGACAATCTTGGGTGGCGCATCCTCATGGATGTTGACCCCCCGGGCGACGCCGCGGTCATACGGCGCGTGCTCGGCGACGGGCGTCCTCTTATCGAAGCGCTGCCCGGCGCGTACGTCGACCGTCACCAACCAATGATCGACCTGGCGCGACTCTACGCGACCAACGGAGCCAATGGCGGTGCCGATACGGCCGCCCTAGCCGGAATCCTGGGCTGCGACGTTGATGACCTCGCGATCCTTCGGCGGCCTGATGAAGAACTCGCGTCGGCGGAGGGTGATTCGGAACCGGATCGATCGACGCCATCCATCGTCTGCACGAGTTTCGTCGGCGCCAAGGGCTTGTCCGCCGGCCACGTATTCGTCGCGGGGCTCGTCAACGGCGAGTTCCCGAAGGATCCGGGCGCCATCTCCGACAAGGAGATCTGCGAGTTCATCGTGGCCCTCAGTCGCACCCGACAGCAGTGCCACCTTCTGTCGAACGGACGATTCGCAACAACGGGCGGCCTTCGCGAGAGTGCTTTCGTGGCGTGGGTGCGGCCCCATTTGGAACCGCGTACGGTGAATGCGGCGTATTGGCCGGCGACGCCCCGGCCCGCCCGGGGCGGCCGACGAGGGAGATCGGCAGACTAGTTGTCGTTGGTCGCTACCCCCCAACGCTTTCGCGGTCCTCGGCCCAGGTGGCATCGGAGGCGAATTGTCTCAACGGAAGAAGCCGTGGAAAGGCCAACCGCCTGCCAGCTGGATCAACTGGGAGGCGCAAACCAACGGCCGGGAAGCGCGAGGGGGCGCCGAGTTCGCGCTGTACACCGACAGCCATCCGACGAACGAGATCCGGACTGGATTGGGCCCCTACAGCCTGCTCAATACCATCCCGGCGTTCGCTGACGAGACGGGTGATCCTGGTGCCGCCCCGGTGCCGCGCGAACCGAAGCCCTTGATCCTCCGCGTGAGTGACCACCTGTTCGACCAGGCTGACCCGGTGCTCAGCCTCTGGCTGCCGAACTCGTCGATCGACCACGAGCTTTCCGGCCTGATCTCACTCACCCTCGGCCGGCGCATCAAGGCAGGTGGGCTGACTCGTCGGTTCTATCCCGATGGTGATCCCGCCGGGGAGCCGTTCGAATACGGCCACCGACGTCCCTATCTGCCGCAGGGCGATCCCATCTTGGGATGGCAGCTGCCGATGCTCAGGGGGCAGGTCGAGCTGATGTCTGCCCAGCCTCGACTTGCCACCTACGGGGGCCTGGAGCCGCAGGAGGCGGCGATGCTCGCAAGGGCCGCGCGAGGCTACGCAGATGCGATCTGGATCGCCGAGGGCGATCCCCAGGAGGCTTGGATCAGGCTCGTCGGGGCAATCGAGGCCGCTGCCGGGTTTTGGGGGTACGGTCGGACGACACCCCTCGCTGCCGTGGCCGAGTCGATGCCGGATCTGCCGCCGCTCCTTGCGCAAGTCGACGACGACCTGAGTCGGCAGATCGCCGAGGTGCTCGAGACCCTGACCGGATCCGGCGCGCGCTTCGCCGACTTCCTCATGACGTATCTCCCGCCCGAGCCGCAATTACGTCCGGAATACGGCCTCCTCGACTGGACCAACCTTCGCCCTGGGCTCGCCAAGATCTACAACGCGCGCAGCAAGGCCCTCCACGTCGGCACACCTATCCCTTGGGGGATGTGCATGGCGCCAAGGCCAGATTCTGGGACCTGGATGGAGAAGATCTTCGAAGGCGCCACCTTCTGGCACGATGGTGAGAAGTACACGTCGGCGCAAACGCCGATGCTGCTTCACACGTTCGCATTCATCGTCCGGGGCGCTCTCCTAAATTGGTGGGAAGACATGGCGCCAGCGACGGTAGAGCCCGCAACGGCGCCCAATCCGTCGGAGGCCGCCGCCCCGGACGTAGAGACAGCAGGCTAGTCGCCCCGGTGGAACCTGGGGAACCGAGCTTCGAATCGGCGGCGAGTCTCTTCGGGATCCGGAGGTGCTGGATGCGTGATTCTCAAGCGTCCTCGGCGATCCAGTCGGAAGGTCGGCAGGACAGATTCCCGTACGGCCAATTGGGTCGAGTGATCGGCGTTCGGATCGAGCGGTCCGAGGGCAACGGCGACCGCCTCAAGGTCCTCTCGCGTGGAGCCGTAGACCTCTCGACCAGACCGAGCCCATCCGATCACACTCAGAGCGCCGATCTCCAACGGATCCTGGACGCGCTCCTCCACGAACGCCACACCCGGGAGGAGTTCGCCGAACACGACGACGGTCGTTGGGCTGATTGGAAGCATGAATTTGGCACCTGGCGACCAGGCATCTCCGACGCCCAGGACCTGAGGTGAGAACCCGGCACCGACGCCTGCGTCTCCGAGGATGACCGCAGGACCTGCCGGCCAACGAACTATCTTCCATGCGAGGTAGTTGAGTTCAAGAGCAGTCGCGAGCCCGTCGAAGATCAGGGCCATCGACGACGTGCCTCGATGCATCTCCTCGGTCAGTACATCAAGCATCGGGTTGCGAATGACCTGGTGCTGAACCACGTTCCAGAAGCTCCGCGACAGCGCATCACTCCGAGCGGCCATCATGGTCGGGTGTTGCGCCAGCAAGAGGCCCGCGTAGGACAGCAACGGCTGACGCTCGTCTTCGCTCAGGATGCGAGGCCCCGGCTGCCAACCGTCGATCTCGCGCATTGCCGCGATGCCGGCCTCCTCGATCTCAGCTTTCATCGACTCGATCTCGCCGTCCTTGTTCGCAGGGTCGAGGACCGCTCGAATGAGTTGATCAGGGTCGGGCTGTACATCCGTGAGGACCGGCAGTCGGAAGGTGTACAGGTCGTTCTCGAAGGCGAGTTTCCCGGCTTTCGCGCGGCGGAATCGGCCGGACCGCTTCGAGTACACCGACACGGTCCGGTCACGCACTTGGACAGACGAACCATCAAGGCTGAACCGGGCCAGATGTGCGGCTGGGAGGAAGTGATGCGCTTTCGGGCGTTCCACCTGGGCAGCCTACCTTCATCAATCGAGCCGGTCTGAATCGAGCATTCTCGATCTGGTAACAGAGGCCTCAATGCGACCGGCAGGTGGCACATGCTGTGGAGGACTGGACACGTGTGCCCGTCTGGACCTAACTCGCCCCACGTACCCTGTCCCGGATGTCAGTCCCGTCCGATGACCTCGCTCCGGCCGCCCCGCTCAGTGCTGGTGAGCGCGCGAGTCATCCACAGCTGGGCAATTGCACCGTCTTAGCCCGGATCCACCGAACCTCCCGAGGCTGAGCAGCGCGAAATGGACGAATCAGGTGCCCGTCTGAACTGGGAAGATGGAGTTGGAAGACAACCATCGAGCCCGACAGAGGAGCACCTGA
>Ga0075021_10000317_pt1 | contig 26611 bp, 36 predicted proteins | sample ColStrG_CSR_2012_FD_72749 | JGI IMG/M metagenome (GOLD analysis project Ga0075021, IMG submission 72749) | Freshwater sediment microbial communities in response to fracking from Pennsylvania, USA - Cold Stream Run_MetaG_CSR_2012 | ecosystem: Environmental > Aquatic > Freshwater > Creek >...
ATGGCGAAAGAGAAATTCGAGCGTAATAAGCCGCATTGCAACGTGGGGACGATTGGGCACATCGATCATGGCAAGACCACGTTGACCGCGGCCATCACCAAGGTGTTGCAGAAGCACAACCCGAAGATCGTGTTCCGGTCTTTTGACTCGATCGATAACGCGCCGGAAGAGAAGGCGCGTGGCATCACCATCGCGACCGCGCACGTGGAGTATGAGACCGCGAACCGGCACTACGCGCACGTGGATTGCCCGGGGCACGCGGATTACATCAAGAACATGATCACGGGCGCGGCCCAGATGGATGGCGCGATTCTGGTGGTCGCGGCTACCGATGGCCCGATGCCGCAAACCCGCGAGCACGTGCTGCTGGCGCGGCAGGTGGGTGTGCCCTACATCGTGGTGGCGTTGAACAAGTGCGACGCGGTGGACGACGCCGAGCTGCTCGACCTGGTGGAACTGGAAGTGCGCGAGTTGCTGAAGACTTATCAGTTTCCGGGTGACGATGTGCCGGTGGTACGTTTGTCGGCCTTGGGCGCGCTGAACGGGGAAGCCAAGTGGGAGAAGCAGATTGACGAGCTGATGGCGGCGGTGGACAAGTACATACCGCAGCCGGCGCGCGAACTGGACAAGCCGTTCCTGATGCCGATTGAAGATATTTTCTCGATCTCGGGGCGGGGCACGGTGGTGACGGGACGAATCGAGCGCGGCAAGGTGAAGGTAGGCGAGGAAGTGGAAATCGTGGGCTTCCGCGACACCCGCAAGACGGTGGTGACGGGCGTCGAAATGTTCAAGAAGCAGCTGGACGAGGGCCTCGCGGGCGACAACGCCGGCCTCTTGCTGCGCGGCATTGCGAAAGAAGACGTCGAGCGTGGCATGGTCTTGGCCAAGGGCGGGTCGATTACGCCGCACACCAAGTTCAAAGCCGAGGTTTATATCTTGACCAAGGAAGAAGGCGGGAGGCACACGCCGTTCTTCAAAGGCTACCGGCCGCAGTTTTACCTGCGGACGACGGATGTGACGGGAGTGGCGGAGTTGCCGCCGGCAACCGAGATGGTGATGCCGGGGGACAACGTGCAGCTGGTGATCGAGCTGATCACGCCGGTGGCGATGGAAAAGGGCTTGCGCTTTGCCATCCGCGAAGGCGGGCACACGGTAGGCGCGGGCACGATCAGCGAGATTATTCAGTAGCGGACACTGAATCCTGGGAACTGAATACAAAGAACTGGGAACTGAAAGATCAGAAACCAGTGCTCAGTTACTGGTTCTCAGTTCTCAGAAAGTTAGAAGCTGCCTTTCAGCGGCCTGCATCATGCCGCCAGTTCTTTCCTCGCGGTGAGCCGGGAGGGGATAGAGAGTAAAGCATGATTGGAAAAGAGAGAATTCGCATCCGGCTGAAGGCGTACGACTACCGCATCCTGGACCAGTCCACGGGTGAGATTGTTGACACGGCTCGGCGTACCGGCGCTCAAATTGCGGGCCCGATTCCTTTGCCCACGATGAAAAACAAGTACTGTGTGCTGCGGTCGCCGCACGTGGACAAGAAGTCGCGGGAGCAGTTTGAAATCCGCACTCACAAGCGTTTGCTCGATATTCTCGAGCCCACGCAGCAGACCGTGGATGCGCTGATGAAACTGGACTTGCCCGCCGGCGTGGACGTCGAGATCAAGGCCTTTGGCAAGGAACATAAATAGCTGTCAGCCGTCCGCTCTCAGCTGGGCGAAATAATTTGGCCTCGGGCGCAAGCCGCGAGCAAGGTGAGCGAAAGCAATGGCGAAGGTTACTGGAATCTTAGGCAAGAAAGTCGGAATGACGCAGCTCTTCGACGATAAGGGCGACGTGCATCCCGCGACCGTTCTGCAGGCCGGTCCCTGCGTGATTACGCAGCACAAGACCCAGACCCGCGACGGATACGACGCGGCCCAGATCGGTCTGGTCGAGTTCATGAAGGAATCGCGCCTGACCCAGCCCATGAAGGGACATCTGGGAAAACACAACCTGCCGCCGGTGAAATTTCTGCGGGAAGTTCCGATCGAGGTCGAGAAGGCGGAAGAGACGGTCGCGGTCAAGGCTGGCGATCGCGTGCTGGTGGACATTTTCGAAGGCGAGAAGTTTGTGGACATTGTCGGCATCAGCAAGGGGCGAGGCTTTGCCGGCGTAGTCCGGCGTCATCACTTTGCAGGCGGTCCGAAGTCGCACGGTTCGATGTTCCAGATCACGGGTTCGATCGGTTCTTCGGCGTTTCCTTCACGCGTGTTCAAGGGCATGCGCATGTCGGGACACATGGGCGTGGATCGGGTGACCCAGCGCAACCTGCGCGTGCTGGGCGTCGACAAAGATGAGAACCTGCTGGTGGTCGAAGGCAGCGTGCCCGGCCCGAATGGCGGGTATCTGGTGATTACCAAGGCCAAGAAGCCGCCCCGGGAACGGCGCGGATTTGGCGGCGCGGCCACGGTGGATCCGTTGAAGGCAGCGAAGCGGGCGGCGAAGAAGGCTTAAAGGCGGTCGTCGGTCTTCAGTCGTTGTTCGACTAGACAAGGGCCGACGCGAACGAACGGAAAGCATATGGCAACTATCGACATCCATAATCTAAGCGGGGAGAAGGTCGGGACGCTCGATCTCGCCGATGAGGTTTTTGGCGCGATCAACGAAGACCTGCTGTGGGAAGCGGTGAAGCATTACCGCGCCGCGCGGCACGCCGGCACCCACGCCACCAAGAACAAGAAACTGGTCTCCGGCGCGGGAAAGAAACTGTGGAAACAGAAGGGTACCGGGCGCGCCCGTGTCGGTTCCATCCGTTCGCCGCTGTGGCGGCATGGCGGTACGGTGCACGGACCGCAACCGCGTTCTTACGACTACGCGTTTCCGCGCAAGAAACTGCTGGGAGCGTTGCGTTCGGCGCTGGCTTCGAAGTTCGCTGACGGTAAGCTGGTTGTGGTCAACGCGTTTGACGTGGAAGAGCCCAAGACCAAGCAATTTCGTCAGGCTCTGGACGCATTGAATGTGGAAACCACCTGCCTGTTGGTGGAAGTGCCGCGCCACGGAAACCGCAACCTGACGCTGGGCTCGCGCAACCTCGAGGGTGTTGAACTGGTGCATGGCAACGAGGTTCATCCTTATCATCTGCTGCGCTACGATCGGGCAATTTTTTCGCAGCCCGCCATCGAGGCGTTGCAACTTTCGCTGAAAAACGCGGCGGCGAAGCGCCAGCACAAAGCGGCCGACAAGGAAGGCGCGAAGGCAAAGGTAAAGAAGGCCTCGGGATCTCCCCGGCGGCGCGTGCGCCATGACAAAGCGGCGGAGGTCGCCTGATGAAATCTGCATATCAGATCATTCGCCGTCCGGTAATTACGGAAAAAGGTTTGGCCATCAAGGAAAACCAGAACACACTGGTGTTCCAGGTGGCAAAAGCCGCGACCAAGACCGAGATTCGGGAAGCGGTGCAGTCGATTTTCAAGGTGAAGGTGCACTCCGTGCGCACCGCGCTCTATCCCGGCAAGGAACGCCGCCGGGGGAAATTTGCCGGCTACCGTCCCGACTGGAAAAAAGCCTTCGTGCGGCTGAAGTCGGGCGAAAAGATGCCGGAGTACGCGCAGAACTTGTAAGACAGCGATCAGTTCTCAGCCGTCAGCTTTCAGCGAAAAGCTGCGGCCCCGGTGGAATTTACTGAGAGCTGAAAGCTGAGAGCTGAGAGCTATCATGCCAATCAAGACCTACAGACCGACAACGCAGACGTTGCGCTACCGGACCACCCTGGTCAACGACGATATTACGACCCGGCATCCGCATAAACCGCTGGTCGAGCCCAAGCAGCGCAGCGGCGGACGCCGCAACAGTGGCGACACCACCATGTGGCATCGCGGCGGTGGGCACAAGCGCAAGCTGCGCCTGATTGATTTCAAGCGCGACAAGAACGGCATTCCGGCGACCGTGGCTTCGATCGAATACGATCCCAACCGCTCGGCGCGCATCGCGCTGCTCAGCTACGCCGACGGTGAAAAGCGTTACATTCTGCAGCCCGACGGGCTGAAGGTTGGACAGAAAGTGGTGAGCGGTCCGGAGGCGGACATTCTGGTGGGCAACGCGTTGCCGCTGAAGAATATTCCACCGGGCACCACCATCCATAACATCGAGTTGAAGCCCGGCAAGGGTGCGCAGATGGTGCGCTCGGCCGGGGGATCGGCGCAGCTGGTGGCGAAAGAAGGCGAGTACGCCCTGGTCAAGCTGCCTTCGGGAGAGACCCGCAAAGTGGCGCAGGACTGCATGGCCACGATTGGCCAGGTCGGGAACCTGGACCATGAAAACATCACCATCGGGAAAGCCGGGCGCATGCGCTGGCTGGGACGGCGGCCGGTCAACCGCGGGGTCTCGATGAACCCGGTCGATCATCCGCACGGCGGTGGTGAAGGCAAGACTTCCGGCGGCAGGCATCCGGTGACGCCCTGGGGCCAGCCCACGCGCGGCTACAAGACGCGGAATAACAAGCGTACCGATGCGTTCATTGTGAACCGGAGAGGCAAGAAGTGAGTAGTCGTCGGTCGTCAGTCTTCAGTCGTCGGCAAGATCGGTTCGTCGCGGCTGCAGCGAGTTGGGAATGACAAAGGTTTTTTGGATTTAGCCAGAAGCTAGGAGCTAACAGCTAGAAGCTGACTTTATGGCACGTTCAACCAAGAAGGGTCCGTTCGTCGATGGCTACCTGCAGGCGCGGGTGGACGGCATGAACTCGCGCAACGAGAAAAAGGTGCTGCGCACCTGGTCGCGGCGCTCCACCATCATTCCGGAAATGGTGGGCCACACCATCGCGGTGCATAACGGCAAGAAGTTCATTCCGGTGTACATCACCGAGAATATGGTCGGCCACAAGTTGGGCGAGTTCAGTTTTACCCGCCAGTTCAAAGGCCACTCCATGCGGGCGGCCACGGAAACAGCAGCCCGGCCGGCGGGCGTGCCCGGCGGTCCGGGAGCGATCACCCCGGCGGCGGGATCTGGTTCGGCACCGGCAGCGCCTGCGGCGCCCAAGGCGTAGGAGACAAATATGGAATTTCGAGCTCAAGTCCGCTTCACCCGAGTGTCGCCGCAGAAGGCGCGACTGGTGCTGGATTTGATCAAAGGCCGCAAGGTGGAAGATGCGCTCAATACCCTGATCTTCACCAAGAAGCGGGTGGCGGCCACAGTAGAGAAGCTGCTGCGTTCGGCGCTGGAGAATGCCAACTACCTGAGCAGCGAGAAGGGCATCGACGTCGATGTGGACAAGCTGTACGTGAAAAGCGCCGTGGCCAATGACGGGCCGCGCATGAAGCGTATCCGCCCCGCGCCCATGGGGCGGGCGTTTCGCTACGTGCGCCGCATTGCGCACATCGAGATCGTACTGGCGGAGCGGGGCAAGAGCGGGGAATCGCTGGCCACCGTGGTCGGCGAAGAAACGCCTTCGGCAAAAACCAAAAGCCCAGCCCGAGCCAAAACCGGAGCCAAAGGCAAGGCGCCGGCCGGCAAGAAGAAAGTAGGAGCCAGATAATGGGACAAAAAGTTCATCCCTACGGTTTTCGCCTGGGCTACACCAAGCCCTGGAAGTCGCGCTGGTTTGTAGAGCGCGATTACGACAAGTTGTTGCTCGAAGACGTCAAGCTGCGCAACGAGCTGAAGGATAAGCTCAAGTCCGCGGGCGTGAGCTCGATTGAGATCGAGCGGCCCGGCAACAAGCTGCGGGTAATTATCAAGACGGCGCGTCCCGGCATCATCATCGGGCGCAAGGGCGCGGAAATTGACAAGCTGAAACAGGATGTGCAGAAGCGCACCGCGCGCGAGGTCTACATCGATATCCAGGAAGTGCACAAGCCGGAGCTGGACGCGCAACTGGTATCGGAGTCGATTGCGCTGCAACTGGAAAAGCGGGTGGGCTTCCGCCGCGCCATGCGCAAAGCCGTAGACTCGGCGCTGCGCTTCGGCTGCAAGGGAATCAAGGTGCGGGTCAGCGGACGCCTGAATGGCAACGAAATCGCGCGTTCGGAGTGGTACCTGCAGGGCCGTCTGCCGCTGCACACCCTGCGCGCCGACATCGATTACGGTTTTACCGAAGCTCGCACCACCTATGGCGTGATCGGGGTGAAGTGCTGGGTCTACAAAGGCGAAATTTTGCCGGCCAAAAAGCGCGAGCCACAACAAGCAGGCGCGTTTTAGGGGTTGGGCTGAGAGCTGAAGGCTGAAAGCTAAGAGCTGATTCTATGTTGATGCCAAAGAAAGTGAAGTACCGCAAGCAGCAACGCGGGCGCATGACCGGGAAGGCTTGGCGCGGAAGCCAGTTGGCGTTCGGCAATTTCGGGCTGAAGGTGCTGGAGCCGGGCTGGATCACCGATCGCCAGATCGAAGCGGCGCGCGTGGCCATGACCCGCTTTGTGAAGCGTGGCGGCAAAATTCAGATCCGCCTGTTCCCGGACAAGCCGGTGACCAAGAAGCCGGCAGAAACCCGTATGGGCAAAGGCAAGGGCGCGCCTGATCACTGGGTGGCAGTGGTGCGGCCGGGCAAGATCCTGTTCGAGATGGAAGGGGTTTCGCAGACGGATGCGACCGAAGCCATGCGTCTGGCCTCGCACAAGCTGCCGCTGCGAACCGTGTTTGTAAAACGCGAGGGCGCGCACTAAATCTGGGAACTGTGAACCAGAAACTGAGAACTGACTATGAAATCGGAAAAAGTACGTAACCTGACTGCCGAAGAACTTCGCCAGCAGGAGCACGAGTTGAGCGACCAGCTGTTCAAGCTGAAATTCCAGCTCAACATGGGACAGACCGAGAGCCTGAAGAAGATTCGCGGCCTGCGCAAAGACATTGCGCGGGTGAAGACTATCGCCCGTGAGCGCGAACTGGCCTCGGCCGGCGGAACGGAGAAGAAGTAGCATGCCTGAAACCAACCCTCAACCCGGAGCAGCAGTGCAGCAGGCGGCGGGACGGCGCAAGGAAGTGGTCGGCGAAGTCGTCTCCAGCCGCATGCACAAGACCATCGTGGTGCAGGTGGTACGCAAAAAGGCGCATCCTTTCTACAAGCGCGTGGTCTCAAAGGCCAAGAAATTTTATGCCCACGACGAAAAGAACGTGGCTCATGTGGGCGATGTAGTGCGGCTGGAAGAAACGCGTCCGTTGTCCAAGCTGAAGCGCTGGCGCCTGAAGGAAGTTATACGCCGGGCCGCGTTGTTGCCGGAAACCACGGTGGCGGAAGTCAGCTAGCCGCGCGCAAGGTTGGCAGGAACGCTGACTTGGAACGCCGAGGGGGATCAAGATTATGGCCGTGATGATGCGATCGATGCTCGAGGTTGCCGACAACTCCGGCGCCCGCAAGCTGCAGATGATTCTGCCGCTCGGCGGTTCGACCGGCCTGAACGCGGGACTGGGCGATGTCATTACCGCCAGCGTGAAAGAGGCCGCCCCCGAAGGCCAGACCAAGAAGGGCACGGTGGTGAAGGCCGTCATCGTGCGTACTCGCAAGGAGCATCGTCGCCGCGACGGCACCTACATCCGCTTCGACCAGAATGCCGCGGTGCTGATCAACGATGCCGGCGAGCCGGTGGGCACCCGCGTGTTCGGGCCGGTGGCTCGCGAACTGCGCGAAAAGAAGTTTTTGAAGATTGTTTCGCTGGCGCCAGAAGTTTTGTGAAGCAGGGGAAGCATTGAGCAATTGAGTAATTGAGCAACTGTGTAATTTGGCAATTGAACCCGGAAGCAGCGGGAAAACAGGCTTTTAAATTGCAAAATTGCCAAATTACTCAATTACTAAATTCAGTTAAGGGTTCTTATGAAGACAGTAGCGACGGAACACCAACGAGTCGATCTTCGGCGCAACGATACGGTGAAAGTGATCACCGGCCGCGACAAGGGAAAAGAAGGCCGCGTGCTTCGGGTTTTTCCCAACGACGCCAAGATTCTGGTCGAGCACGTGATGCTGGTCAAGAAGCACGTTCGTCCGAATCCGCAGCGCAACGTGAAGGGCGGGATCGCGGAGCAGGAGAGCCGTATCGCGATCTCCAATGTGGCCTTGATGTGTACCAGCTGCAAGCGCCCGGTGCGCATCGGTCACGAGTACCAGGGAGAGCGCAAAGTGCGAGTGTGCCGCAAGTGCGGCGCCACGCTGGATAAGTAAAGATTGAGTAATTGTGCAATTGAGAAATTGAGTAATTGAAGAGCTGAGGCTTGGTTTTTCAATTTCCAAATTACTCAATTTCCCGATTACTAAATTGAGGTAACGCAAGCAATGGCAAAAGAAAAAAAAGACAGGCAGGGCGAGAAGCAGCAGCAGGAGGCGAAGCCCGCGCAGGCGCACCACAGCGCCAAGGAAACGCCGCGGCTCAAGAGCCGGTTCAAGGCTGAAGTTGCGCCCGCGTTGATGAAGGAATTCGACCTGAAAAACCCGATGGCGGTGCCCCATCTGCACAAGATCGTGGTCAACATGGGGGTGGGAGAAGCCACCCAGAACGCGAAGATCCTCGATCCGGCGGTCAACGAACTGGGCCAGATCACCGGCCAGAAGCCGGTGACGACCAAGGCCAAGAAATCGATTGCGGCCTTCAAGGTGCGCGAAGGCCAGGCCATCGGCGCTATGGTCACATTGCGTGGGGACCGCATGTACGAATTTTTCGATCGGCTGGTGAACGTGGCCCTGCCCCGGGTGCGCGACTTCAAGGGAGTCTCGACCAAGTCATTCGACGGGCGCGGGAACTACACGCTGGGCTTGCACGATCAACTGATTTTTCCCGAGATTGATTATTCCCGGGTGGACAAGACCAAAGGCATGAACGTCACCATCGTGACCACGGCGGGGAACGACGATCAGGCTCGCCTGCTGTTGAAGCATCTGGGCATGCCCTTCCGGCCGTAGTGACTGGAAATTGACAGTAGTGATTGGAAATATTGTGAGAGTTCGATAAACAAGTCTTGAACTGAGAGCTGACGGCTGAAAGCTGAGAGCTGCAAGCCGGAAGCTGGGAGCGAAAGGCAAATTGACCACAGCAAAACGAGTTAAGGACGCGAAGATCCAGGAGAAATTCGATAAGGCGCGTGGCAAGCAACAGGCCAAGCCCAAGTTTTCCTCGCGCCGCCACAACCGCTGCAAGCTGTGCGGACGCCCGCGCGCGTATTTGCGCAAGTTCGGGATCTGCCGCTTGTGTTTCCGCGGTCTGGCCTTGCGGGGAGAAATTCCCGGGGTTGCAAAGTCGTCGTGGTAGTGAATCTCCCACCCGGGCGCGAAAAACGCGCAAGCGTGGGGCACTCGAGTCTGGGCACCCAGTCCGGGTTGAAAGCACGTCGTCGCGGGTTCTTCGGGGCAAGGCAGTGATGACCGGAGCAAACGGGCGGCGGAGGAGAAGCAAACGATGAGGTTGACCGATCCGGTCGCAGACATGCTGGCGCGCATTCGCAACGCGATCCGCGCCCGCCATCAGAAGGTAGACGTTCCCGCTTCCAAGCTGAAGCTGGAGATTGCCCGCATCCTCAAAGAGGAAGGTTACATCTCCAATTTCAAGCCCGCGGAAGAGGAAGGCCACAAGGTCCTGCGTATCTATCTGAAGTATGGCAACAATAACGAGGCCGCAATCTCGAATGTGGAGCGCGTCTCCCGGCCGGGTTGCCGGGTCTATGTGCGGCGCAGCGAAATCCCGCGCGTGTTGGGCGGCCTGGGCATCAATATCCTGACCACCCCCCGCGGAGTCATGACCGGACGCCAAGCCCGCAAGCAGGGCGTGGGCGGCGAAGTATTGTGCGAGATTTGGTAGAGAGCCAGCTATCAGCTATCAGCCGTCAGCTATCAGTCGTGACGGCGATCCAAGCTGAGAGCTGAAAGCTGAGAGCTGAAAGCTTATGTCAAGAATTGGAAGAAAGCCGATCCCGCTCCCCAAGGGAGTAGCGGTCAAGATTGAAGGCAACGTGGTCGCCGTACAGGGCCCCAAGGGCAAACTGGATACCCAACTGCCCCGCGGCATCCGGGTGGAGCAGCAGGACGGCAACCTGGTGGCCATCCGCGAGAACGACTCGCAGGCGGCGGTGCACGGACTGGCCCGCGCCCTGGTCAACAACGCAGTCGAAGGCGTCACCAAGGGCTGGACCAGGGAACTGGAAATTGTCGGCATCGGATATCGTGCCGAGTTGAAAGGTAAGGGCACCGTGGTATTCAGTCTGGGATACTCCCATCCCATCGAGTACCCGCTGCCGATCGGGATTGAGGCGACGGTCGATCCCAAGCAAACCAAACTCAGCGTCACCGGTATCGACCGCCAGAAGGTGGGCCAGGTCGCCGCCGAAATGCGCAGCCTGCGGCCGCCCGATCCGTACAAGAACAAGGGCGTGCGCTATGTGGGCGAGCGCTTGAAGAAGAAGGTTGGAAAGACGGGAGCGAAATAGTCGTCAGTCGTCGGTCTTCAGTCGTCAGCAAGTCGGTGGACGATTGGGATTGAGCTGATGATTGAGGCAAAGAGTCGTCCGGGAAATCAGTCTTCAGCAGCGAGTGGTGCGGCTGACGGCTGACGGCTGACGACTGAGGACTGAAAATAATGCTTACGCAAACATCCAAGAACCAGAACCGGCGGCATGTGCATGAACGCATCCGCAAAAAGATTCTCGGCACCGCCGAGCGACCGCGGCTGAACGTATACCGCTCGCTGAACCACATTTATGTTCAGTTGATCGACGATCTGCACGGGGCAACTCTGGTGTCCGCGAACTCGGCCGAAGGCAAGAAGGGCGAGCGCCGCACCGGGGGGAATTTGGCCGCGGCCAAGACCGTCGGCAAGAACATCGCCGAGCGTGCCAAGGCCAAGGGGATCAGCAAAGTTGTATTCGACCGCGGCGGCTACATTTATCACGGACGGGTCAAGGCCCTGGCCGATTCCGCCCGGGAAGCCGGATTGCAGTTCTAACAAATTGAGTAATTGGGTAATTGAGAAATCGGGTAATTTAAAAACGGGGTAATTGCGGCTTTCAAATTACTCAATTACCAAATTACCCGATTACAAATTGTGAAATGAGAATCGATGCCAACTGTCATTAAGAAACTTGATGCGAATTCTTACCAGCTGAAAGACCAGGTGGTCGCGATCAATCGCGTCACGAAGGTAGTCAAGGGAGGCAAGAACCTCTCCTTCGCGGCCCTGGTGGTGGTGGGAGATCCCAGCGCTGCGGTCGTAGGCTACGGCTCGGGAAAAGCGAAGGAAGTTCCCCAGGCGATCCGCAAGGGAATCGAATCGGCGAAGAAGAACCTGATGCGGGTCAACCTTACGCAGACCAGCATCCCGCACCTGGTGCTGGGACGTTTCGGTTCCGGCCGGGTGCTGCTGAAGCCTGCTCCGGAAGGCACCGGAGTCATCGCCGGCGGCGCGGTGCGGGCGGTCATGACCTCGGTGGGAGTTCAAAACGTACTGACCAAGTCCATCGGCACCACCAACCCGCACAATGTGATCAAGGCGACTTTCGATGCACTCAGGCATTTGAAGAACCGGAGTGACGTTGCCGCGATGCGCGGTAAGACGGCTGAGGAATTGTAATCATGCCCAATAAATTGGCGAAGAAACCGTATGCGGGCGCCGGGGCCAAGATCCACCTGAAATGGGTGCGTTCCGCCATTTGTGCCCCGGTACAGCAGAAGCTGGTGGTGAAAGGTCTGGGCTTTACCCGGCTGAACCAGGTCATCGAGCGGCCCGACAACCCGGCTATCCGCGGCATGGTAGCCAAGGTGCCGCATCTGGTAGAGATAGTTCAGTCGTGAGTCGTCAGTCATCAGTCGTCAGAAAGAGCTGACAGCTGATAGCTGAGAGCTGAGAGCTTATTTATGAATCTTTCTAATATTCGCGCACCAAAGAAGGCGACAGCGAACAAGAAGCGCGTCGGCCGCGGTATGGGTTCGGGGATGGGCAAGACCTCCACTCGCGGGCACAAGGGCCAGCGGTCGCGCAGCGGGTCGCGCATGATGCGCGGTTTTGAAGGCGGCCAGATGCCTTTGCATCGCCGCATGCCCAAACGCGGATTCACCAACATCTTCCGCCAGGAATTCAACATCGTGAATCTGGAAAAGCTGGCGGCGCTGGGCGAGACCATCATCACGCCCGAGGTATTACGCAAGGCGGGCGTGATCAAGGGCAAGGGCCGGTTGAAGGTGCTGGGCGACGGCGAACTCACCATCGCTCTCACCGTGCACGCTCACAAGTTTTCGAAGTCGGCCCAGGAGAAGATCACCAAGGCCGGCGGCAAGTTCGAGGTGCTGTAGCCCCATGCTGGAAAAACTGGCCAACGTCTTTCGCATTCCGGACCTGCGCAAGCGCATTCTGTTTACTCTCGCGCTGCTGGCGGTTTACCGCCTGGGCGGCCATATCCCTACGCCGGGCGTGAATGCGGACAAGCTGCAACAGTTTTTTGAGCAGAACAAGGGCAGTCTGCTGGGCTTCGTCGATCTTTTTTCCGGTGGCCAGCTCCGCCGTTTGACCATATTTGCCCTGGGCATCATGCCCTACATCACGGCGTCCATCATTTTGCAGTTGCTTACGGTGGTTTACGAGCCGCTGGCCAAGCTGCAGAAGGAAGGTGAGCTGGGACGCAAGAAGATCACGCAGTGGACGCGTTACCTGACCGTGATCCTGGCCTCGATCCAGTCTTTTGGCATCGCCTGGCAGTTGCAGCGAAGCGGAGACTTCGTGGTCCATCCCGGTCCGGCTTTCATCCTGATGACCATGCTGACCCTGACCACGGGAAGCGCCTTTATCATGTGGCTGGGCGAGCAGATCACCGAACGTGGCGTGGGCAATGGCATGTCGCTGCTGATCTTTGCCGGCATCGTGGTGGGCTTGCCGCGTGGCGTCATCGATCTCTTCGACAAGGTTCGCACCGATGCCTGGGGCGCCTTTACCGCGCCGGCGATGATCATGCTGATTGGCGTGATGGTGCTGGTGGTGGGCTTCATTGTCTATGTGGAGCGTTGCGAGCGCCGCATTCCGGTGCAGTATGCCAAGCGCGTGGTCGGCCGCAAGGTGATGGGCGGGCAATCCACCCACCTGCCGCTGCGGGTAAACTCCGGCGGAGTCATGCCGGTAATTTTTGCGTCATCGATTTTGACCCTCCCCCAGACGGTCGGCTACAGCCTGCGCAATAACCGCTATTTCGGGGAGTTGATCCGCAACCTGGGATGGGGCGAGCCGCTGTACACGTTTCTGTACGCCGTGGGCATCATCTTTTTCGCCTACTTCTATGTTTCGATCGTCTTCAATCCGAACGAGGTTGCCGACAATATGCGGAAGTATGGCGGGTTCATTCCCGGCATTCGTCCGGGCAAGCGTACGGCTGACCACATCAACGAGATCCTGACCCGCATCACGCTGGTGGGCGCCCTGTACCTGATCATCATCTCCTTCATTCCGGAGTGGATGATTACGGGAATTCACCTGAACCATTTGTATGGGCCGATTGGCGCGTTCTTCGAGCGGTTGCCCACATGGGTCACGAACGGGTTGGGGGTGAATTTTTATTTTGGCGGCACCTCGCTGCTGATTGTGGTGGGCGTGGCCATGGACACGGTGACTCAGATCGAAGCCCAACTGGTGATGCGGCACTACGACGGCTTTACGCCGCGCAGCGGACGCATTCGCGGGCGCCGCACCTGGTCTTGAGCCGGGCGTATCCTCGGAGTTCGTGTTACAGAGTTAAGAGTAAGCAGAGGGTGTTGAAACCGGCTCGTCGGACGGGTTGAACGAAATTGGAATCGGGAGGCTGGAGGACCAGTTCGATGGCGGAGGCAACCTCACGCGGCATCGGACCTGTCATCCTGCTCGGCTCGCCGGGCGCGGGCAAAGGCACCCAGGCCAAGCAGATCGTCGAGCACTACAGCATTCCGCAGATTTCCACGGGCGATCTTCTCCGTGAAAATGTGCAGCGCGGCACTGCTTTGGGAGTGGCGGCCAAGGACGTGATGGCGCGGGGCGAACTGGTGCCCGATGACCTGGTCTATGACATGGTCGCCCTGCGCTTGCGCCAGGCGGACTGCGAGCGGGGCTTCATTCTGGACGGCTTTCCCCGCAATCCGGCCCAGGCCGGATGGCTGGATGCGTTTCTGGAGCACGAGTTCTTTGACAACACGCAGCGCGGCACGTGTCTACCCATTGTGATCCGAATTAACGTGGACTATAATAAGCTGTTGCGTCGGATTACCGGACGCCGTTCTTGTCCCGTCTGTGGACGGATCTACAACGTCTACTCCCAGCCACCCCGTGTCGCTGATCGATGCGATGTTGATGGTTCTACGCTGGTGACCCGCGAAGATGACCGTGAAGAAGTCATCCGGGATCGGCTGGCGGCCTACGAACTGCAGACCAAGCCGGTAGCCGAATACTACGAGCGCAAAGGGCGGCTGGTTTCCGTGGACGGCGATCTGCCGGTCGATCAGGTTACGGAGCAGATTTTTCAGGTGATCGAGAGCCATCGCGCCGTGGCTCCCAGCAATAACTGAACGACGAAGTCAAGAACTGGCACATGGCGATTGTCTGTAAATCGGCGGCAGAGATTGAGAAGATGCGGCGCAGCGGCGGCATCGTCCGCGAGGTCCTGAACCATGTTCGCGGCCTGGTGGTGCCGGGCGCGACCACCATGGACCTGGAGCGCGCTGCCGAACAGAAGATCAAGGATTTGGGCGTGAAGCCTGCGTTCAAGGGGTACTACGATTATCCCTGCGTGCTTTGCACTTCGATCAACGAAGAAATCGTGCACGGCATTCCCTCGGAGAAGAGGCTGCTGAAAGCGGGCGACATCGTTTCCATCGATTGCGGCGTGGTACTTGACGGATATTACGGGGACGCTGCCATCACCGTTCCGGTCGATGGCTCGATCACGCCGGAACTGTCCAAGCTGCTGGAAGTCACCGAGGCGTCGCTGTACCGGGGCATCGAGGCGGCCAGAATCGGCAACGCAGTTGGGGATGTTGGAGCGTCGGTTCAGGAGTTCGTGGAGGCCAACGGCTTCAGCGTGGTTCGCGAATTTGTAGGACACGGCATCGGAACCCGCCTGCACGAAGAACCGCAGGTGCCGAACTACGGCACTCGTGGACACGGGGCCCGCCTGCGCGAAGGCATGGTGCTGGCCATCGAGCCCATGGTGAATTCCGGCAATCCGGGAACGCGGGTGCTGGAAGACAAGTGGACCGCGGTCACCGCCGACGGCAGCTACAGCGCCCACTTCGAGCACTGCGTTGCGATCATGAAAGACGGGCCGATGATTTTGACGCAGTAACACAGCTTCAGCCGTCAGCTATCAGCTCTCAGCATTTACTGACGGCTGATAGCTGAAAGCTGACAGCTTTCTTAAGGAGTCGATGAGCAAAGAGGACGCGATTGAAGTTATGGCGACGGTAGTCGAACCGCTGCCCAATGCCATGTTCCGTGTGGAACTGGAAAACAAGCACCAGGTGCTGGCGCACGTCTCGGGAAAAATGCGCAAGAACTTCATTCGCATCCTGCCCGGCGACAAGGTCGCGGTCGAACTTTCGCCCTACGACCTGAACCGCGGGCGCATTGTGTACCGCTACAAATGACGCCGCTTCTTGGCTTCAGGGTTTTGCTGAAGGCTGAGAGCTGACGGCTGAAGGCTGGGTTTATGAAAGTACGAGCATCGGTTAAGAAGATTTGCGACAAGTGCAAGGTCATCCACCGCAAGGGTGTGGTGCGGGTGATCTGCGTCATCTCCAAACACAAGCAGCGTCAGGGATAACAGAGGAGCACTATGGCACGTATTGCAGGCGTCGATCTTCCGCGCAACAAACGGGCGAACATCGCGCTGACCTACATTTACGGCATCGGCAACCCGCGCGCGGCGCGTATTCTGGACGCGGCCAAGGTGGACCCGATGAAAAAGGTCCAGGATTTGGGCGAAGACGAAGTCAACCGTATCCGCCAGGTGATCGAAAACGAAGGGCTGGTGGAAGGCGATTTGCGCAAGGAAGTTTCGATGAACATCAAGCGGCTCATCGAAATCGGTTCCTACCGCGGCTACCGCCATCGCCGGAACCTGCCCGTCCGCGGACAACGGACCCATACCAACGCGCGCACCCGCAAGGGTCCGCGCAAAGGCACGGTCGCGCAGAAGAAGAAGGCGACGGCAAAAACTTAGAAAATCAGCTGCTAGCTTCTAGCTCCTGGCTAGAAGCTAAAAGCTAGGAGCTAGAAGCTAATATGGCAAAAACAGCAGCACCAGCGGCAGCGGGAGCGACCGGAGCACCAGCGCCGGATAAAAAGGGCAAAAAGAAAACTTTCAAGAAGAAAGAGCGGAAGCACGTTCCGCACGGCATTGCCCACATACAGGCTTCGTTCAACAACACCATTGTCACCATTGCCGACCAGGCGGGGAATGTTCTGGCCTGGAAGAGTTCCGGTTCGCTCGGTTTCCGGGGATCGCGCAAGGGAACGCCCTTTGCCGCTCAGCAGGCCGCCCAGAACGCCGCCAATATGGCGCGCGATCACGGGGTGCGCAGCGTTGAGGTGCGGGTGAGCGGTCCGGGCTCAGGACGCGAATCGGCAATCCGCGCGCTGGCTGCGGCCGGTATCGAAGTACGTAACATTAAAGACGCTACGCCGATCCCGCACAACGGTTGCCGTCCGCCGAAGCGCAGGAGAGTATAAGGAACCAGTTTCCAGTTTCTGGTTCCCAGTTCTCAGCGTGACTGGAAACCAGAAACCGGAAACTTGAAAACTGATTTTTCGTCCGGGACGAAGGGTGAAGCCAAACCTGTAAACCGGTCATCTAACTAAGGAGAAAACAACTTGGCGCGTTATACCGATCCCGTCTGCCGTCTCTGCCGCCGCGAGGGCATGAAGCTGTTCCTCAAAGGCACCAAGTGCTTCAGTGATAAGTGCCCCATCGAGAAGCGTAACTTCGCTCCCGGCCAGCATGGCAAGGACCGGAAAGCCAAAATTGTCGGCTACGGCCTCCAACTGCGCGAAAAGCAGAAAGCCAAGCGCATTTACTTTACCCAGGAAGGCCAGTTCCGAAATTATTTCGAGAAGGCCGCCCGGACTCGCGGCGTCACCGGCGAAATGCTTCTGCAACAACTGGAGCGCCGTCTGGACAACGTGGTTTACCGCCTTGGTTTCGGCATGTCTCGCCGCCAGGCGCGCCAGCTTGTGCGTCACGGTCACATCCAGGTGAACGGCCGCAAGGTGAACATTCCTTCGTACCAGGTGAGTGTGGGCGAGGAGATTGCCATCCGCGAAGGCAGCAAAAAGCTGCCCATCCTGGAGCCGGCCAAGGAATTTGCCAGCCACCAGAATGCGCCGAACTGGCTGGAGATCGATCGCGACAATTACAAAGGCAAGGTTCTGGCGTTGCCCAAGCGCGAAGATATCAATCTGCCGGTGAACGAGCAGTTGATTGTAGAGTTGTACAGTAAGTAGTCATCAGTCTTCGGTCTTCAGTCGTCAGCAAAGATGCTTCGCTGGCGACCGATGACTGACGACCGACGACTGGTCCTAACAAATCGAGCCAGATCAGCCTGTCTCTGACGTTTGACCTGAATGAACTCGGACCAGTTCAGGGATGTCAGGACTGAGCCAAACGGCCGAAGGAGAAACAACGTAATGCTTTGGAAGGGATTTCAAAAACCCAAACGTCTCGCCGTCGACACTTCAACCCTAACTGACAAGTACGGCATCTTCTGGGCCCAGCCCTTTGAACGCGGCTTCGGGACCACCATCGGCAACGCTCTGCGGCGCGTCATGCTGTCTTCAATCGAAGGAGCGGCGGTAACCGCGGTCAAGATCGAAGGCGTGCTGCACGAGTTCCAGTCGATCCCCGGAGTGGTGGAGGACGCGACGGACATCATCCTCAACCTGAAGCAGATTCCGTTCAAGCTGGCGGGCGACGCGCCCAAGGCCATCTATCTGCGGGCCGACCAGCCGGGCGTAGTCACCTCGGGCATGATCGAAGCCGACGCCGACGTCGAAGTGCTCGACAAAGACGTTTACATCGCTACCGTCAGCGAAGGTGGCAAGCTCGATATGGAGATGCGCCTCAAGCGCGGCCGAGGCTACGTTGCGGCCGACAAGAACTTCGACGAAGATCTGGGCATTGGTTTCATCCCCATCGACTCCGTGCACTCTCCGGTGCGTAAGTGCAATTACACCGTGGAAGCCGCGCGGCTGGGGCAGATTACCGATTATGACAAGCTGACTCTTGAAGTGTGGACCAACGGCTCCATAACCCCGGCGGATTCCATCGGTCTGGCGGCGAAGCTGCTGAAGGACCACATGAACATCTTCATCAACTTCGAAGAGGACATCGAGACCTCCACCTCCACCGAAGACCGCAAGCCGGAGATCAAGAACGAGAACCTGAACCGGTCGGTCGAGGAACTGGAACTCTCGGTGCGCAGCTACAACTGCCTGAAGAACGCGAATATCCAGACCATCGGAGAACTGGTGCAGAAGACCGAGGCCGAAATGCTGAAGACCAAGAACTTCGGCCGCAAGTCGCTGAACGAGATCAAGGAAATTCTTTCGTCGATGGGATTGAGCCTGGGGATGAAGATCGACGAGCACGGTAATGCCGTGCCCGGCCCGACTTCGAACCAGGTGCTGCCGGCATCGGCGTACGGTCCGGACAACGATCTATAGAAATCAGGTTTCAGAGGTTTCAAGGTTTCGCGTTTCAAGGCGGCCGTTGCGGCCTGAAGCGATGAAACCTTGAAACTAACTTTGAAACCTTGAAACTTGGGGTTTGCCATGCGTCACAAAGTAGCAGGATGGAAGCTGGGACGTAACACCAGCCACCGCCGCTCGTTGCTGCGGAACCTGGTGACTTCGCTCATCATCGAAGAGCGCATCGAAACCACCGTGCCCAAGGCGAAAGCCATGCGGCCAATCGTGGAAAAGATGATTACGCTGGGCAAGCGCGGAGACCTTTCCGCGCGTCGCCAGGCTGGCGCCTACCTGATGACCAAGGCAGCCGTCACCCGCCTTTTCGACACCGTCGCTCCGCGCTTTGGAGACCGCGAAGGCGGTTACCTGCGCATCATTCGTGCCGGATGGCGCAAGGGCGACGGCGCTGACACGGCGTTCGTCGAGTTGCTGGGCAGCGAGAAGTTGCAGGAGGAAAAGCGCGAGAAGCGAGCTGCCGTCCGCTCCAAGCGCGCCGAAGAGGCCAAGAAGGCAATGGAAGAAGCCGAGGCGCAGCAAGGTGTGGAGCATCCCGCCAACCACGCCGAAGGTGAGGACAAGGCAAAGGACAAAGAATAAGAGTAATAGACAGAACAAGCAGAGAAGGGACGGGTTCCTCACCCGTCCTTTTTTGTTGTCAGGCGCCATCCTCAGCAGCGACGGAATAACGCCACGAAGCTGAAAGCTGAGGGCTGAGAGCTGACCGCTGCCGTTTCCACCCATCCGTACATGTCCCTCGGCGTCTATCTGCCGTAATCTTGCGCCCGTCGAACCTCACGCTAGACTGATGTGAGGGCCATGGAGTTTTCACGCAATCAAATCGGCATCGCCGCGGGTGCTGGCGCCCTTCTGCTCCTGATCTTTTTCGGCTATCTCATGCACTTGAACGGTCAAGGTCCGGTGCTGGACCGTTCGGAAGAACGCGACCCGCTCTCCGGAGTGCCAAACTCCATTTCGCTGAATCCTCTGCGGGACCGCACTTCCGAGCGCGAGGCGGCCAAATTCATCCGCAGCATGCGCGACGGAAACTGCAAGGAAGAGCTTGCTAATTGGGCGAAGGATTATCGCAGAAAGTACGCCGCTTTCCTTTGCGACTCTGAGGCCCAGCATCCCCTGGTCTCCTGGGAAGTGGTGGACTGGGAGGACACGCCACCATTGCGCATCCTGCGCTACCGTGGCAAACGCCGTAACGCTCCCGGCCAAAAGGGTACGTACAAAGAGCTCTTCTCCGTAACCCTGGAGAACAAAGACGGCGAATGGGTTGTGACCAAGTACGACTCCATGTATTAAAGCAGTCGCCAGTCTTCAGTCGTCGGTCTTTGGTCGTTCGTCGTTGGCGTGCACAATCCGGGTCAATCCGTGGCTGTGGCCCGATCATATCTCTAGATCGCAGTTGGGTTTTCTTTGCGAACTTTGCGGCCCTTCTTTGCGTCCCTTTGCGGTAGAGCGGCTCGCATCCTGAACCGCAGAGTTCGCAAAGTAGGCCGCAAAGGACGGAGAAATTAGAACCGGCAGGACCTTCTCAGGAGGCCTCGAGTTGAACCGCCGAACCTGTCCCCCGTCTCCGCAGAATTAAATAGAGCGCTACTTGCGCCACCAGGGCCGCCGCGCTGTCGAGTAATACATCGTGCAGGCTTCCGGTGCGTTTCGGAAGATAGGTTTGATGCCACTCGTCCAGGCAGGCCACCAGGGCGGTCATGAAGAAAGAAATTCTTGCCCACTGGACAGACCAGTTCACGCCGGGAAACGGAAAGGTGGCTCGCCAGGCGCGGAACAACAGCAGGCTCAGCATGAAGTAGCCAACGAAGTGGCCCGTCTTGCGCAGGTAGAAGTGCCAGACGGGAAAGTGAGCTGGAACTGTTCCCAGCAGGAAGCGAAGCAGCTCGTAGAGAAATCGTCCGGTGTTCTCGGACGAAAAAAAGTTGCTGGATTCGGCAGCGATAAGCCCAAGCCAGAGGATAGCCGCGATCCACGTCTTGAGCAGCTGGTCTTGAGCCGGGTTCAAGCGACCTGGTTCCAAGCCCGAGCTTTACCGCTTTTACTCGACAGCATAATTCGGCGCCTCGCGCGTGATCATCACATCGTGCACATGACTTTCGCGCAAACCGGCCCCGCTGATGCGCACAAAGCGCGTCTTCTGCAGCAGTTCGGGAATTGTTGCGCACCCGCAATAGCCCATGCCTGACTTCAATCCGCCGACCATCTGGTGCACGATCATGGCAACCGAACCACGGTAGGGAACGCGTCCCTCAATTCCTTCGGGGACAAGTTTCCCGAGGCGATTAGCGTCTTCCGTTCCCCCCGACATTGCGGTCGAAGCGTCTCCTTCGCTGTTCTGGAAATAGCGTTCGCTTGAACCCGACGCCATCGCTCCCAGCGAGCCCATGCCGCGATAGGATTTGAAGGAGCGGCCCTGATAGAGAATCAACTCACCCGGACTTTCATCGGTCCCGGCGAATAACGATCCGATCATTACTCCTGAAGCGCCGGCCGCCAATGCTTTCGTAATGTCGCCGGAATATTTGATGCCGCCATCGGCGACCACCGGGACATTGGCGTCCTTCGTGGCGCGATAGGCTTCCGCGATGGCAGTGATCTGCGGCATGCCCGCGCCGGTCACGACACGGGTGGTGCAGATGGAGCCCGGGCCTATCCCGACTTTGATGGCATCGGCTCCGGCGCGTGCCAGTTCGCATGCCCCGTCGAAGGTTCCGACATTGCCCGCAATCAGGTCCACCTCCGGCAGCTTCGACTTCACCAGTTTGATCGCGTCAAGCACGCGCGTGGAATGCCCGTGAGCGCTGTCGATGGCCAGCAGGTCCACTTTGCACTTCACCATTTCCTGCGCCCTCTCCAGGAAGTCGCCGGTGGCGCCGATCGCCGCGCCCACTCGCAGCCGGCCTTGCGAGTCTTTGGCTGCGTTGGGGTATTTCAACTTCTTCTGGATGTCTTTGACCGTGATCAGGCCTTTGAGGTTGTAGTTGTCATCGACCACCAGCAGCTTTTCCACGCGGTGTTCGTGCAGGATGTTCTCCGCCTCCTCCAGCGTGGTGCCTACGGGCACGGTGATGAGGTTGTGCTTGGTCATCACTTTGCTGATGGGAATGTCAAAGCGGGTCTCGAAACGCAAGTCGCGATTGGTCAGAATGCCCACCAGTTTTCCATTCTTGGTGATGGGCACGCCGGAGATCTTGTACTTGCGCATGACCTCGAGCGCATCCGAAACCTTGGCGTCCGGCGACATAGTGACCGGATCCACAATCATGCCGCTTTCCGAGCGCTTCACCTTGTCCACTTCGTTGGCCTGCTGTTCCGGCGTCAGGTTGCGATGGATGATGCCGATGCCGCCCTGCTGGGCCAGCGCGATCGCCATGTGCGATTCCGTGACCGTGTCCATGGCAGCGCTGATGACCGGAATGTTGAGCCGAATATTGCGCGTGAGCTGGGTCTGGGTGTTGGCTTGCGCCGGAACGACGTCGGAGCGCGCGGGCAGCAGTAACACGTCGTCGAAGGTTAGTGCCTCGGGGACAGGAAAATGAATCATGGGGACTCTCAGATGTTCAGGGGTAAACCTCCATTCTAGAGATGCGGTCAGGCTGTGGCAAATCCTTATCGCTTGCAACCATAAGCGAAACATACTAGCTTAGTCGGCGAATCGGGCCTTTAAGGGAGACAGGCGTATGAGAAGAATCGGTTGGCAATCGCGCTGGGCGTGCCTGATCGGCATCCTGGCGATCGCGATGATCGCGGGCGGCTGGTTTCAGGCTGCACCTTCTACCTCGGAGGTTCCGGCGCCCACCATTCGCGTCAGCACCCATCTGGTCCTGGTCGATGTTGTGGTCACTGATAAACAAGGGAAACCGGTCACCGGACTCCATCAGGAAGATTTCGTGGTGCAGGAAAAAGGCAAGAACCAGAAGATTGCTTTCTTCACCTCACAGCGTGAACCGCAAAGCCAGCCTCCTCCGGTGCTTCCACCGGGAATTTATTCCAACAAGCCAGAATACCGCTCGCCGGGCGGGCCGGTCGTAGTTTTACTGCTGGACGCGGCCAACACTCCATTTAAGGATCAGGCCTATGCTCGCCAGCAGATGCTTAAGTTCGTGAAAGAGGAATACAAACCGGGCCAGCACACGGCCGTCTTGACTCTTACCAATTCTTTGGGGATGTTGCAGGATTTCACCACGGATCCCAACGTGTTGTTTAAGGCCTTACAGAGCTATCAGCCTCTCGCCCAGGAGATGGCGAACGCGGCGCCGCCGCGTCCCCCTAGCACGAGTTCAGCTAGAGGATCGGGCGCAGAGATAGCTGCGCAAGGGGTTGTAGAACTGATGAGAGAATTCCAGAACATTCAACTGGCCTATGTGCTGGATCGTCGAGTCGAGACCACAATCTCGGCCATGCGGGCGTTGGCAAGAATTCTGGGAGGCATCCCTGGCCGCAAAAGCGTGATCTGGGTGACGGCAGCCTTTCCCTTTAGCCTTATTCCCGAGAACCGCGACGTCAGCTCGGAGGAGCTGGCCGAGTCTCTTCCCAGCGTGAATCAGCTTGGCCTGAGCACCCGGGCCGGAGGCGCGATAGCCGGAGTCGAGCGTCAAGGACATGCGCAGGAGATCCGCGAAGCCTCGGCGCAACTGGCCAGCGCCCAGGTCGCGATTTACCCTGTCGATGCCCGCGGGCTGATGAGCGGCGTGGAGGCGACTATTGACGACGTTGCCGCCAGGCAAGTGGATTCGATGACAGACGCGGCCCAACTCCGCATGTCGGATGTAACGGCCAGCCAGGAGACCATGCGGGAGGTCGCGCGCGAGACTGGCGGTATCGCCTACATCAATCAGAACGAGATCAAAGAGGGGGTCGTGGTGGCCATGGCGGACTCGGCCAACTCCTACACCCTTGGCTATTACCCTGAGGATAAAAAGTGGGATGGCAAGTATCGCTCTGTCAAAGTGAAACTGAACCGGGATGGTCTTGAGACTCGCTATCGACGCGGGTACTTCGCCATCGACCCGGCATCTTTGAAGGGCAATCCGGAGCAAGCCGCGGTGGAGGCGTTGCAGGATAGCGCCCCCGACACCCTCGTGACCTTTAGCGCCCAAGTGAAACCCGCGGCCAGTGGCAAGCTGGGTGTAGATTTTCTCGTGGATGCGCGCACTCTCTCCGCCGAGGACGTATCGGGCGGAAATAAGAAATTCAACGTGGTCTTATACGCCGCGATTTTTGCCCTTGACGGAAAAATGCTGGGAAGCCAGAGCCTCAAAGTGGACCAGGCTTTTGATGTCGCGACCTACCAGCAGATCGTTGGAAAGGGCATGCTCCTCCACATGGATCTGAATCTGCCTCCAGGCAAAAACCAGTTGCGGATGGCGGTGCGGGACAACCGCACCGGCAACACCGGGACGCTCACGGCGCCACTTTAACTTTTCTTTTGCGGTCTTTGCGAACTTTGCGGTCAAATATCTTCTAACCCCAATCGGCGCAAAGGAGGTGGTTTGTTTTTTGGCAGAGGGCAGCGTATATTGATATCTGGAACTGTTGTGTAGTTACCAGCACGTGGCGAGACACACCAGTGGGCGCAAGCCCACTTTTTAGTTTAGGCCCGTTTTGGGACCGCGGAGTCGGCTGTAAACTATTGGTTTCATGGCACTTGAGATCGACAAAGTGCGCGAGATCGCGGAGCGAGTTGCGGCCTCCAGTGGACTGGAGGTTGTGGAAGTGGAGTTGCGCGGCGGAGGCAAGGCCCGCATGCTCCGCGTCGTCATCGACAAGCCCTCCGGGGTTACGCACGAAGATTGCGCGAATCTGAGCCGGGAAGTCGGCACCATCCTCGACGTGGAGGACGCGATTCCCGGGGGTTCGTACACGCTGGAGGTTTCCTCTCCGGGACTGGATCGAAAATTAACTCGTCCAGCCGATTATGAACGGTTCGCGGGAAGCCGGGTGAAGTTAACGACGCTGAAGCCGGTGAACGGGAACCGCCACTTCGAGGGCCGGCTGGAAAGTTTTCGGCACGGGCATCTGACGCTGGACCTGAGCCCGGTTAAAAAGAAGCGCCGTCCGGAACCAGGCGCGGCTGAAAAATTGGAAATCGATCTGGCCAACGTGGAGAAGGCTAACCTGGTGCCGGAGATTTAAAAGCATTGGGTAATCGCGAAATTGAGTAATTTTGTAATTTTCAAACCCTGGGTTCTTGGTTGGGTTTCAAATTACAAAATTACCCGATTTCAAAATCACTCAATTGCAGAGTTCCCGTTTGTGTTGACTGGAATTATCTATGGCAAGTGAGCTCTATAACACGATCGACGCGTTGAGCCGGGAAAAAGGCATTGATCCGCAAATTGTGGTGAGTGCGGTGGAAGATGCCATCGTGGTCGCAACGCGCAAGTATTACAAGACGCAGGAAAACCTGCGCGCCGAACTGGACAAAGAGACCGGCAAGATCCGCGCCTTTGCGGTCAAGACCATAGTTGAGACTCCCGAGCAGGTGGAGGACCCTGTTCTGCAGGTTACGCTGGATGATGCCCGCAAGATCAACCCGAACGTCGAGCTGGGAGGCGAACTGCAAATTAACAAGCAGACCGAGGGCATTCTCGGACGCATTGCGGCACAGCTCGCGAAGCAGGTGATCTTCCAGAAAGTACGGGAGGCTGAGCGCGACACCGTGTACAACGAGTACATCGGGCGCGTCGGCGAGATCGTCAACGCCACCGTGAAGCGCATCGAGGGTCCGGACGTGATCTTCGACATCGGCAAAGCGGAAGCGCGCATGCCCCGTAAAGAGCAGTCGCGCCTGGAGTCTTTCGCCATGGGCGAACGAGTGCGGGCTGTGATCGCCAGAGTCGAAAGGGCCTCGAAAGGGCCGGCGGTCGTGGTTTCGCGGGCTGCGCCGGAGCTGGTTCAACACCTGTTCCAGACCGAAGTTCCGGAAATCTATGACGGAACGGTTGTGATCCGTGCCATCGCGCGTGAAGCCGGGGAGCGCACCAAGATTGCAGTCATGTCGAAGGACAAGGACGTGGATGCGGTGGGTGCCTGCGTCGGCATGAAGGGTATGCGGGTGCAATCCATCATCCGCGAGTTGCGCGGCGAGAAGATCGACATTATCGAGTATCACGAAGATGCGGTGACCTTCGCGGAGAAGGCGTTGCAGCCTGCCAAGGTAAGCCGCGTGACCGTGGTCGATTCGGCGGACAAGCATCTGGAAGTTGTAGTCGACGACAGCCAGCTTTCGCTTGCCATCGGCAAGAAGGGACAGAACGTCCGGCTGGCGGCGAAGCTGCTGGGCTGGAAGATCGATATCAAGAGCGAGGAAGAGAAGCGGCAGGAAGTGGAACAGCAAATGTCGGCGCTGGTGGGTTCCGCCTCTACGCCGCTGGAGAATGTGCCTGGTCTGGGTGAGGGGCTGATCGAGAAACTGAGCGCCGCAGGCGTCAGCACGGTCGAATCCCTGGCGGACATGACCCCCGAGCAACTGGAGGCCATCGAGGGAATTGGCCCCAAGACGGTGGAAAAAATCAGCCTGGCGGTCAATAATTATTTCGCCAGCCTGGAATCAGGCGAGGCGGGTGAGGCTCTTGCCACCCCGTCGGAGGGTGAAGCGACTGCGGTGGAAGCCGGTGCCGAGGAATCAGCCGCGAGTCCTGAAGCCGAAACGGCAGCTCCCGCGGAAGCTACCGAAAGCACGACCGAAGAATCGGGCCCGGTGGAAGCAAGCAACGTGGAAGTGATCAACAGCGAAAACGCCGTGGAAGCTGAACCGGCTGAGTCCGCGGAGGAGCCTGCAGCTTCCGAGGACAAGCAGTAAATGCAATTCTCTCGCGCTGGCGCAAGCAACCGCGCAGAACCCAAAGCTGACGCCGTGAGGTTGATATGAAGACTTAGCGGGGACAGTCCGTAGGACGGAAAGGGCGGATGAGCAAGATTCGAATCAACGATCTGGCAAGGGAGCTGGAAGT
>Ga0075021_10000322_pt1 | contig 26492 bp, 23 predicted proteins | sample ColStrG_CSR_2012_FD_72749 | JGI IMG/M metagenome (GOLD analysis project Ga0075021, IMG submission 72749) | Freshwater sediment microbial communities in response to fracking from Pennsylvania, USA - Cold Stream Run_MetaG_CSR_2012 | ecosystem: Environmental > Aquatic > Freshwater > Creek >...
AGGCGACCACGAGCTCGGTGTGGTTGCCCATGGATCCGGCAACCCGGTCGCCGGGAGCCACGCCGGCGTCGGTGAGCGTGACCGCGGCGCGCCGAACCTCGTCGCGCAGCGCGGCGTAGGTGAAGCGAGTGTGGCGACCGACGAGCGCCTCGCCATCGGGTGATCGTTCGGCGGCGGCGGCCAAGGCCTCGGCAATCGTCTGGGCACCCACGGGGAGGCGCGGTCGTCTCGACGGCATCACCAGACCGTTCGTCGCCGTCACCGTCAGCCTCCGCGCCGGAAAAGGGGTCATCGGTAGGCTCCCATCATGTCCGACATGCAGGAAGAGATCGAGCGGGAGATCTCGTACCAGATCACCGACGCCGACATCGAACGTTCGCAACTGCTCGTGGGCGTCGACTCCGCGCGCGGAGGCCGTGAGTTCTACAAGGTGCTCAGCCCCGACGCGATCCGCAACTTCGCGCGTGGTTATGGCGACGACAACCCGCTGTTCGTCGACGACGGGTACGGCCCGACCACGCGGTGGGGGAGCCAGATCGCGCCGCCGATGATCGGGATCGCGCTGGCGTCGCCGCTCGCGGGCGATCCGGTGCCCGAGGAGATCCGCAAGGGCACGAAGGGCCTGTTCGCCGGCATCCACGTGTTCGTGTCCGGTCAGAGCACCGAGTGGTACCGGCCGCTGCTCCCCGGCGACGAGCTGTTCAGCTTCGGGGGCATCGAGTCCACGGAGGTGAAGAAGTCGGAGTTCGCCGACCGGTCGGTGATCCGGGTGGCGCGCACCGTGCGGATGAACCAGCGGGCCGAGGTCGTGCAGGTGAACCGCGTGCTCATGATCCACACCGAGCGCAAGACCGCGCGCGACAAGGGCAAGTACGCCGACATCAAACCCGCCACCTACACCGACGAGCAGATCGCCGAGCTCGACGAGATCTACGCCGCCGAGCAGGCGCGGGGCGCGGAACCCCGCTACTTCGAAGACGTCGACGTCGGCGAGCCGCTGCCGAAGATGGCAAAGGGCCCGCTCACGCTGACGGAGATCATCTGCTTCCACGCGGGGGGCTACGGCTTCGCGCCCTACAACATCTCGTCGTCGCGCATCGGGTTCAAGAACCGCCGCCGGATCCCGAAGTTCTACATCAAGAACGCGGCCGGGATCCCCGACGTGTCGCAGCGCGTGCACTGGGAGAGCGACTGGGCGCAGGCCATCGGCAACCCCATGGCGTACGACTACGCGGTGATGCGCGAGTGCTGGCTCACGCACTACCTCACCGACTGGATCGGCGACGACGGTTGGTTGTTCCGCCAGCACGACGAGATGCGCAAGTTCAACTACGTGGGCGACGCGCACGTCATCACCGGCGAAGTGACGGCAAAGCGCGTTGAAGACGGCCGCGGTCTCGTCGACATCGAGTTCCGCGCCACGAACCAGCGCGAGGTCGTGACCGCACCCGCGAATGCGACGGTCATTCTGCCCAGCCGTGAGCACGGCCCGGTGATCCTCCCGGAGCCGCCGCCCGAGCTGCAGCGCAAGGCGGTGCAGATGATGGATCGCCACCACGAGCTCCGTCGCGACCGCGCCCGGGGCTGAGCTTCAGACGTCGCGCATCACCTCGAGGAACGCTTGCGCGGCGCGGGTCTGCGCGGCGCGCACGCGTCGTACCTGGGTGTGGAGCTCGTCGGCGAACTCCGCCCGACGGGCCGCGAGGTCGTGTCCTGCCACGAGGAGGCCGCGGTGGGCGGCGAGCCGAACCGCACCTTCGACGTAGGAGCTCGACACCGCGTCGGCGCAGTAGATGCGCTGCTGCAACAAGAACTGCTCGCCGAGCCCGCACGCGGCGCGCGCCAGGTCGTCGGCTGCGATCGCGTCGTCGCGCTGCGCTCGCAACGCCTCGGCCGTCACCCAGTAGGCCTCGAGGAATGGGCGGAGGAGCGGCGCCGTGGCCGGCCGGTCGGCGACGGCCGCTTCGGTGTCGACCTCGGCGAGGAACTCGCCCTTCTCGGCGAAGAAGAACTCGAACTTCAGTAGGTCACGGAGATGCAACGCTTCGTCGTGGAGTGCGCCCGGGACGGTGGCGCCGGCTGCTTCGGCCAGGTCGACGATTGCGGGTATGAGGAAGAAGTGCAGGATGCCGTTGCGGTAGTACGCCGCCGCGATGCGTTGCTCGGGCTGGATGAGGTACACGGTCTCGGGGCCACCGTCGTAGCGGGTGACGACGCCGTGTCGCTGGAGCGAGGCCAGTCCGGCCTCCACCGTCGCGCGTGCGGCGATCGGGCCCTCGGTGACGGGGAGGCCGCGTGCGTCGATGTTGTCGGCATAACGCGCGAGCAGCGCCAGAAGCTGGTTGACGGTGAGCGCACGGTCGCCCCAGAGCAGCGCCAGCGTGATGAGCGCGGGCGGCGTGATGGGCGTGACGGTGTTGATGCGCACCGCGACCTCGAACGCGAGCTTCTGCAGTGGCAGCGCCTCGGCCTCGCCGCTTTCGACGGCCGCGGTCAGCTCGCGGGTCAGGTGGTCGCGCACCGAGATCGGTTCCGCGAACCTCACGTGGATGTCGCCGCGCGAGTACCTCGAGCGCTGGGCACGTGCGTACGAGATCAGGAGTCCGAGCGATTCCGGCGTCTTCGCCGCGCCGCTCGCCGAACGGGCGTATTCCTCCACGTCGAGCAATTCGTCGTAGACGATCGACACCGGCTGGAGCAGGAAGTCGGCGCAGCGGCCGTCGTGCACCGCGTCGACGAGATAGGCGAGTACGCCGAGCCGAGGGTCGCGCAGCTTGCCCGTGCGCGTACGACCACCTTCGATGTACCACTCCAGGTTCTGGCGGTGCTCGGCGAGCCAGCCGACGTACTCGCGCAGCGCGAGCTTGTAGATCGCGTCGTCGCGGAAGCTGCGCCGGATGAAGATGAGCCCGGCTCGTCGCCCCATCGGGCCCATCGGCCAGAACGCGATGTTGATGCCGCCGAGCTTGTAGGTGGGCGGGATGCCGGCGCGTTGCAGCACCGACGCCAGGACCACCGGGTCGATGTAGGAGCGGTGGCTCGGCAACAGCGCGATCGGGTAGCGGCGATTGAGCTCCTGGAGCCGTGCGAGCTCCTGCGGGTCGACCTTGACGCGGCCGCGGTACGCGGTGCGGTCGAACAACCGGGCGATGTGCAGGAACACGTCGCCCGCGGGCCCACCGTGCATCGCCACCATCTCCCGCAGATCGGCGTCGAGCTCGGTCGTCACGTCGTGGATCGACCGGCTCGCTTCGGCTGCGAGTTGCTCGACGCGCGCGCGCAACTCCGGCCGCCCGAGGATCTCCGCGCGCACGGCGGCGGTCGTCATCGCTCGGGCCAGTTGGTCAGCGTGTCGAGGTAGAGGTCGCGCACCGCGGTGATGCGCGCGTCGAGGTTGGCGTCGGTCCAGTCGTCGGTGGAAATTGGCGCGTGGACCACGACGTCGACGGTCCCCGGGCGCATGAACTGTGTGCCCAGCGGCCACACGTCGTTGGCGTTGCGGAACACGATCGGCACCAGTGGGACTCGTCCCGCCATGGCCAGCCGGAACGCACCCTTCTTGAACGGACCCAGCCGACCGGTGCCCGAGCGCGTGCCCTCCGGCGCGACCGCCAGTGACTTCCCACGCTGCAGCGCCTCTTCCACCAGCGGCCGCATCGCCGCGACCGCGCCTTGGCTGTCGGCGCGGTCGATGAACACCGCGTCGGCGAGCGCGCCGACCAGCCGCACGACCGGGTTCGATCGCAGCTCCTTCTTGGCGACCGCGGTGACGTCGCGCCGCAGCAATGCCATCAGCAGCAGAGGATCCACCGCGCTCTGGTGGTTGAACAGGAACACCGCGGGCCGGTGTGACCACACGTGTTCCTCGCCGATCACATGGAGGTGGATGCCGGCCAGCGCCAGGCTGAGATCGCTGCCGACCGAGACCATCGTGTTGACTGCGTCAGCTTTGTTCCGGTTGAGCAGCCCGAGGCCGATGCCGGTGGCGGTGGCGGTGAGGAACCCGCCGAGCGCGGCGACGTGTCGTACCGCGAGCTCGGGCGTCGCCGGTCCACGGCCGCGGAAGCGGTGGATGGGCCACTCGCGTTCGCGTGCCTCCCGCTCCAGGCCACGAGTGGGGTTCGTCGGCCGCGGGTGGCCGACCAGCTCGAGCAACCCGACGTCTTCGCCGCCGTCGGCATACGCGAAGCTCTGTCCGAGGTCGACGCCGTGCTCCGCGGCGAGCTCCTCCACCGCGCGCCGCTTGCCCGCGCCCCACAGGTGGGGCCCCGCGATGGCACCGGTCAGCTTGCCGTCGACGGCTTCGAAACGCGTGCACAGCACGTGCTCGATGTTGAGATCGTCGGCCATGGCCTGCACCTGGAACGACAGCGCCGACGACGCCAGCACGACCGTGTGGCCCTTGCGATGGTGCGCGGCGACCAGCGCGCGCGCCTCGGGATAGACGCGCCCGGCGAGCTTCTCCTTGAAGAGACGCCGGCCGATCTCGTCGATTTCCTCGACCGGACGGCCCCGCCACGCCCGACCGAGGACCGAGATCACCGCGTCGAAGTCGGCCTGACCCAGCACCAGCCCGACCCCGGTCCGCAGCGCGTGCACGAGCTCGTGAGGCGACACGTCGCCGCGCCGCAACCGCGCCATCTGCAGCGCGATCGCCGAGAAGCCGTAGATGAGGGTGCCGTCGAAATCGAAGAACGCACCGACCTGAGGGCCTTCGGGACTCCGGTCGACCTCGTCGACGAGTGCGTCCACCCGCGGGACCTTACCGAAGCCCCCGCGATGGTCCAAGTGCCGCCCCGCGCCGTTTGGACGTGGACCGTGCCCGCCGTCAGCCGTCGACGATGGTGATCGCGCTCTCGGGGCAGTTCGCCACGGCGAGCTGCGCCCGGTCGAGCAGCTCGGCGGGGATGTCGTCGACGAGCGCCACGCTGTGGCCCTCGTCGTCGGGTTCGAACACCTCGGGCGCGAGCACGTAACAGCGCCCGTGTCCGGTGCAGGCGTCGGGGTCGATTCGGAGCTTCATGCCGCGGTGATCCTCCCTCGGAGAGGCCCCGATCCTAAACCGCGTCGGGTGCGGCGAGTCCTCGGAGGGCGAACCGGCGGTACCACCGGCCGATGTCGTCGTTGGTCAACCGCCCGTCGGGCCGGAACCAGTGGCGGGTGCCGTTCATCATCTCGAAGAGTGCGTTGGTGGCGACGCCGGGATCGATCCCGGGGTCGAACGTGCCCTCGGCGATGCCCTGTTCGATCAACGACCGCACGAAGGTGTGCATGCGGTTGCGCTTCTCCATGACCTGCTCGTAGCGATCGCCTCGAAGCCGCCCGACGTCTCGCTCGGCCACCGTCGCGTACGGGGGGTTGGCGTCGAGCACGACCGTCCAGCGCTCGATGAACGCGCCGAGGCGGGTGGGTGCATCGGCGGTGGCGAGCTCGGGATCCTCGGCGATGGCCTCGACCCCGCTCGAGTGCGCACTGTCGGACAGGGCGAAGAGCAGGTCTTCCTTGCTCTCGATGTAGTAGTAGAGGCTGCCCTTGAGGATGCCGACCCGCGCCGCGATGTCCTCGATCCGGGCCGCCTGATAGCCCTTCTCGTGGAACACCTCACCGGCCGCCTGGAGGATCTCGTTCCACCGAGCGGTGTTCTGGGTGCCCTTCGGGGCCCGGTGTGCGGTGAAGGCGCCGGCCGCGCCGGGATCCTGCTGGGCGACCATGGAATCCACCCTACCGGCGTCCTCAGTCGGTCGGCCGCCCGAGACCCTTGACACCGCAGCCGATCCGGGGTATCAATCTAACGGTTGTTTGATAGATCCGAGGGGGGTCTGCCGTGGCGGTCACGTCGAGTCTCGAAGCCCGGGAACCGGTCCGGCTGCGAGCGGTCGCGAGCGAGGTCGTGGAGCTCAAGGTGTCGGAGATCGATCGCGGGCCGGCGCTGCGGTCAACCGGCCTCGACCCGGCGCACGTGGCGACGCTGGCGGAGCTCGTCGACACCTGGCCTCCCATCGTCGTCCGGCGGGCCGACCACACCGTGGTCGACGGCCAGCACCGCCTCGCCGCCGCGGTCAAGCTCGGTCTCCGGCACGTGCGGGCGGTCTTCTTCGATGGCAGCGCCGACGACGCGTACGTCGAGTTCGTGCGTTGCAACGTGGGGCACGGGCTGCCGCTCAGCATCGACGAGCGCCGTGCTGCCGTACGCCGAATCCTCGCGACGCACGCCGAGCGGTCCGATCGGGGCATCGCCGAGCTCTGTGGTGTGTCGCCGAAGACGGTGGCACGAATGCGCGACGAGCAGGGCGCGTCGCCGAGCAGCTGCGCCACGAGGGTCGGGCGCGACGGCCGGGTCCGTCCCCTCGATCCCGGGGTGATCCGCGAGCGCATCGCGGCCGAGCTCGAGCTGCACCCGGAGGCGTCGCTGCGGGCCGTCGCTCGCGTGGTGGGGGCGTCACCCGAGACGGTGCGCAGCGTCCGCAACCGGATGCGAACGGGCGCTCCGGCCTGCAGCTCCCTCGCGTCCGTTCGTGATGGCGACCTCGACGCGACCATCCTCGGGCTCCTGCCCCGCGCGCAACGCAGTGGCCGACCGTGGCAGCACGATCAGGCACTGGCCACGAGTGACGGCGGTGAGCAGTTCGTCGCCTGGTTCGATGCGACCGCGGTCGACGGCGCCGACCGCTGGGAGTACCTCGGCGTCGTCCCGTTGAGCCGCACCTACGAGGTGGCCGACGAGGCCCGCCGCCGTGCCGCGTTCTGGGCTTCGTTCGCGGAGACCCTCGAAGGACAGGTCCGCCGCCGCGCCTGACTCGCGCGCGCGAGCTGGCGGTGTGTGGTAGTCGTACGGGGTGAGCACGCCTGGCCTGACTCCCGGATCCCACGCCGCTGTCGATCCGGGCCGGCCGGCCATCGTGATGGCACACGGTGGTGAGGTCGTCACCTACGCCGAGCTCGAATCCCGCTCGGCCCGGTACGCGCGCGCGTTGCGGTCCGCCGGCCTGCGTCCGGGCGACCACGTCGCGTTGCTCCTCGACAATCGGGCGGCCATGTTCGAGCTGGCGTGGGCGGCCCAGCGATCCGGGCTCTACTACACGCCGATCAACACGCGGCTGAGCGCCGACGAGGCGGCCTACGTGGTCGACGACTGCGGCGCGCGCGCGCTCTTCGCGGCCGCCGCGGTCGCACCGCTGGCCCATGGTGTGCGCGGACAGGTTGGGGGTGTCGAGCACTTCGTCGCCGTCGACGGCGCGATCGACGGCTTCGTCGACGACGTCGACTTCGTCGCCGGCCAGAGCAGCGACCCACCCGACGACGAGACCGAAGGCTCGCCGATGCTCTACTCGTCGGGCACGACGGGACGGCCGAAGGGGATCCTGCGGCCGCTCACCGGCGAGCCGTACGGCACCGACAACCCGGTGGGACCGCTGCTCACGAACGTCATGGGCTTCGCCGAGGGCAAGACGTTCATCACGCCCGCGCCGCTCTACCACTCGGCACCCTTGGTGTGGTCGATGACGGTGCACCGCACGGGTGGCACGCTCGTCTTGATGGAACACTTCGATCCGCAGGTCTGTCTCGACGCGATCGACCGCGAACGCGTGACGCACGGTCAGTTCGTGCCCACGATGTTCGTGCGTATGTTGAAGCTGGCCGACGACGCGCGCGCGGCGTTCGACGGTTCGAGTCTCGAATCGATCGTCCACGCGGCCGCACCGTGCCCGGTCGAGGTGAAGCGCCAGATGATCGAATGGTGGGGGCCGATCATCAACGAGTACTACGCGGGCACCGAGGGCGGTGGCCTCACCTGGATCAGCAGCCCGGAGTGGCTCGATCATCCGGGGTCCGTGGGTCGCACCGCCGTCGGCGAGATCCACATCTGCGCCGAAACGGGTGAGGAGCAGCCCGTCGGTGTGTCGGGTGTCGTGCGCTTCGGTGGCAGCACCAACCAGTTCGAGTACCACAACGACCCGGAGAAGACGGCGGAGACGTTCGACGAACGCGGCTGGAGCACACTGTGGGACGTCGGCTACCTCGATGCCGACGGCTACCTCTACCTCACCGACCGGCTCACCTTCATGATCGTGTCCGGTGGCGTGAACATCTACCCGCAGGAAGTGGAGAACCACCTCGTCGTGCATCCGATGGTTGCCGACGTCGCGGTGTTCGGAGTACCCGACGCCGAGATGGGCGAGCAGGTGAAGGCGGTGGTCCAACCGGCGGCGGGCATCGACGCGGGGCCCGACCTCGAAGCCGAGCTCATCGCGTACTGCCGCGACAGCCTCGCGCACTACAAGTGCCCGCGCTCGATCGACTTCGAAGCGGAGCTGCCGCGGGGCGACAACGGCAAGCTGTACAAGCGCGTGCTGCGCGACCGCTACTGGGAAGGTCACGGCACCCGACTCCTGTGATCCCCGTAGTGTGAGCGCCATGCAGACGATCGACGTGTACGGCCGTGATGGCTTGCGCCTTCGCGCCGACGAGTTCGGCGACGCCGGCGATCCCCCGGTGGTGTTGCTCCACGGCGGCGGCCAGACTCGCTTCGCGTGGGGCACCACCGCGCCCACGCTGGCGGATCGCGGTTGGCACGTGCTCCGCGTCGATCTCCGGGGCCACGGCGAGAGCGACTGGCCGGCCGACGGCGACTACGGACCCGACGCGTTCTCGGGCGATGTGCTCGCGATCGCGGCGGCCCTGCCTTCGCCACCCGTCCTCGTGGGCGCGTCGCTGGGTGGCATCGCGTCGATCCTCGCGATCGGGACGTCGCCGGCGCCGATCGCGCGCGGCCTCGTGCTGGTCGACGTCGCCCCCAAGATCGAACAGGACGGCGCGCAGCGAATCGGTGCGTTCATGAGTGAGCACCTGGAGACCGGGTTCGCCTCGCTCGACGAGGTCGCCGACGCGGTCGCGGCGTACAACCCGCACCGCCCACGGCCGACTGATCTCTCCGGGCTCAAGAAGAACGTGCGCCAACGGGACGACGGCCGGTGGGTCTGGCATTGGGATCCGAGATTCATGTCCGGCAAAGCTGGCTCGCGTGACGAGACGCGCACGTCGCTCGTGCACGAGGAGCGCCTGAGTGACGCGGCGCGCGCGATCACGGTGCCGACACTTCTCGTGCGCGGCCGGGTCAGCGATCTCCTCAGCGAGGAAGGCGCGCAGGATCTGCTGCGCCTGGTGCCCCACGCCGAGTTCGTCGACGTCGAGGGTGCTGGCCACATGGTTGCGGGCGACAAGAACGACCTCTTCAACGACGCCATCGTCGGCTTCCTCGACCGTCTGCGCTAGCGAGCACCCTGCTAGCCGAAGACGAACTTCTCGATCGACTGCGCGAGCTCGACGGGGGTGTCGCCCTGGAGGCTGTGACCGGCCTCGTCGAAGTGCTCGATCTGCGCGTGGGGGAGGCGGCGGAGCAGTTCGATCTCGTCGTCGTCATCGACGACCGACTGCTCGCGCATGCCGCGCGCGAGGAGGAGGGGAACCTTGATGCGCGAGACGGCATCCCAGAGGTATCCGAAGTTGGGGTGACCGCCGCCCTCGCCCGCGGTTGGTTCGGTGAGGCGGAACCGCTGGTAGCGCCACACCCAGCTGCCGTCCTCGCGTTGCTCGGCGTTGTGCAGGATCCCGCGCCGCAGCGACGCCTCCGTGCGGGTCGGGTTGTACTCGATGGTGCGGGCGAGGAGGTCGTCGAAGCTGTCGAAGCTCTCGGGGCCGTTGATGAACGCGGCGATGGTCGACGACTTCGATTCGTTCACGCCGGGAGTGACGTCGACGAGCACGACCTTCCGCACGAGATCGGGCGCATGGTCGGCCAGCGCGATCGTGGTCATCCCGCCGAGCGACATGCCGACGACCGCCTGCGTGTCCGGCGCGAGGGCCCGGATCGCCACCGCGACGTCCCTGGCGTTCTCGGTGACGTCGACCGAGCCCTTGCGCCCACCGTCGGAATGGCCGTGGCCCGGCAGGTCGAGGGCGACGAGAGGCCGGCCGAGCGCCATCGCCACCGTGTCCCACGTGTGGGCGTTCTGGGCGCCGCCGTGGAGGAAGACGAGCTCGGGAGCCCCATCCCCCCACACGAGCGCGCTGAGCCGCCGGTCCGGCTCGACCTCCACCGACTCGCGCCGGACGACCGGTGGCCCGGCGTACGGGAGACCGAACTCCTCGGCGTTCTCGTGGAACATGGAGAACTCGTCGTAGGGCACCCGTTCCATCTCGGCTCCTCGTCGTCGGCAACCCGACGCTAGCTTTCGGGGTCTGCAGCCGCACGTGGCGGCGGCACGAGACAGGGGGGCCCGAGTGGCCGCAACCGACACGCCCGACTACAAGTTCGTCACCTACGAGACCCTCGACGAAGGCACGATCGCCCGGATCATGCTCGACCGGGTCGACGCCCGCAACGCGCAGAACCGCGGGATGCTCGTGGAGCTCGACGCCGCCTTCCTCCGCGCCGAGGCCGACGACACCGTGCGCGTCGTGATCTTCGGCGGCAACGGCCCGATGTTCTCGTCCGGTCACGACATGGGGACGGCTCTGAGCGCGGAAGAGCGTATGCCGGGGCCGAACCAGCACCCGACGTTCCAGATCAACGGTGCGACGCGGCAGGGCCCCGAGAACCTGATGCTGCAGGAGTGGCACTACTTCTTCCAGAACACGCTGCGTTGGCGCAACCTGCGCAAGATCACGATCGCGCAGGTGCACGGTTCGGTGTACGCCGCCGCACTCATGCTCATGTGGGCGTGCGACCTGATCGTGGCCGCCGAGGGCACGGTGTTCGCCGACGTCGTCGGCACCCGCCTCGGCATGTGCGGCATCGAGTACTTCGCGCACCCGTGGGAGTTCGGGCCCCGCAAGACCAAGGAGCTCATGCTCACCAGCGACTCGATCGACGCCGAGGAGTGCTACCGGCTCGGCATGGTGAGCAAGATCTTCCCGGCCGACGAGCTGTCGGAGCGCACCGTCGAGTTCGCGCGCCGCATCGCCAAGATCCCGACCATGGCCGCCCTGCTCATCAAGGAGTCGGTGAACCAGACCCAGGACAACCAGGGCTTCTACAACTCGCTCAACGCGTGCTTCACCATGCACGAGCTCAACCACGCGCACTGGGCCGTCGTCCACGACGACAAGTACCCGGCGGCGAAGGTGGGCGAGGACATCCCCGAGTGGAAGGGCACCAAACTCAAGCCCGCGGAGAAGGACACGGTCGAAGCCGAGGTCTGACGTCGCGAGGGCTCAGGCGTCGGGGCCGAACACCACTTCGTCGGCCAGGAGTTGCGCGATCGCGCCGTCGGAGTAGCCCATCTCGGTGAGGATCGCCTCGGTGTGCTGCCCGCGCACGCACCCCGCGGCGATCCGCCCCGGCGTCTCCGAGAACTGCACCGGCGCGCCGTGGCGGATGAGCCGCCCGAGCGTCGGATGCTCGATCTCGGCGACGAGTCCGGTGTCGCGGATGACGGTGTCGGTGGCGGTGAACACGGCATGCTCGCGTGCGAAGACGTGCGCACAGCCGACGCCACGGTCGCTGAGCAGCTTCTCCCACTCGTCGGCGGTGCGGGTGCGCAACGCGTCGCCGACCACGCCCGCGAGCGCGGCGTCGTTGGCGCGGCGCGCCTCGACGTCGACGAAGCGAGCATCGTCGAGCCATTCGGGATGTTCGAGTGCGGCCGCGAGGGCCTCCCATTCGCGCGGTTGCGGCGCGGCGAGAAAGACCCAGCCATCAGCCGCGCCGTAGAGGCGGTACAGCGCGCCCAGGCCGTACTGCTCGGGATCGGAGCGGGGCACCGGTGGCTTGCCCGCGTACTCGTTGAAGTCGTCGGAGTAGCTGTAGGCATTGCCGAGGATCATCGTGGTGCTCACGAACTGACCCTCGCCGGTGCGGGCCTGATGGGCGAGGCCGAGGAGGATCGATGTGCACACCGCGATCGCGGCATTGGAGTCGCCGTCGACCGGACCGCGCAGACGCGGCATCACAACCGCTTGCAACTCCGGCACGCTGAAGTCGGCGCTCAGTTCCGGATCCATCCAAAAGCCCGCGTGGCGCTGGAAGTTGCCCGCGCACGCGCCGGCGGCGAACGCGTACAACGGTCGCGCCGCATACGGACCGTCGGTGCCGTACCCACCGGAGTGCACGTACACCAGGCGCGGATTGACGGCCGACAGCGACTCGTAGTCGAGGCCGGCGCGTTCGGCGACACCGGGCCGGAAGCCGACCACGAACACGTCGGCCTCGGCGACCAGCTTCCGCACGATCGCCCGACCCTCCTCGCTCTTCAGGTTGACCGACAGGCTCTCCTTGCCCTCCGTCACCTTGGCCGAGCCGGCGTCACCGCCGAACGCGGCGCGGATCGGGTCGCCGTGACGGTCCTCGATCTTGATGACCCGGGCGCCGAGGGCTGCGGCGAGGGTGACGCCGAAGGGCATGGCGTAGAAGAAGCCGAACTCGACGATGGTGATCCCCGCCAGGGGGTGCGCAAGCGTCGAGCCGGTCGCGGCCGGCGTGGCGTCCGCGGCCGCGGCCGCGGTGAACTGCGGGCCATGTTCACCGAGCGCGGGCGCCGACCGCTCGATGACCGACGGTGTGCGCGACATCCGTGCCACCGGTCCGATCTCGCGCACTCGTCCGACGACCGGGTCGTCGACCTCGATCACGTGTCCGTTGTGGACCATCTGCGGGTGGTCGAGCGCGTCCTGGCTCGCCGCCGCGAGCTCGAAGGGGACGTCCTCCTCGGCGAGGAGCGCGGGTTGCACGTCGGCCCAGGTGCGGGCGCGGAATGCCTCCCACAACATGTCTTCCCACGCTTGCGCGTCGTCGGCGCTGCGGAAGAACGGCGCGTGCGCGAAGCGGGGATCCTCGAGTGTGTGGTCGAGCTCCATCGCCCGGAGCAGCGCCTGCGCCTGGTGCGGTTGCTGCGGCGAGATGACGACCCATTTGCCGTCGCTCGTGCAGTGCACGAGCGAATAGCGACTCGCGGTGAACTCCCCGCCGGGGCTGGCGGCCGAGTTGATCCCGCTGGCCTTGCCGGCCCGCTGCGCAAGCTGGAAGTGCGTCGACATGAAGTAGTCGGTGGGATTGAGGCCCTGGAGCATCGTCGCGTCGAGGTGCTGCCCGCGTCCGGAGCGCTCGCGCGCGACCAGCGCAGCAAGCACTCCGCTCGTGAGCATGTGCGCTGCGCCCATCCCCGCCAGCGGTACGCCGGTGAAGATGGGCTCGTCGCGGTATCCGAAGTCGCCGCGCGTGAACACCCCCACCTTGGCGCCGACGACGCCTTCGTAGCCCTTGATCCCCGAGTACGCGCCGCGCGGGCCGAAGCCGCTCACCGATGCGGTGACGAGCCGCGGGTTCTCGGCGCGCAGCGCGGCGAGGTCGAGCCCCCAGGCCGCGAGCCGTCCGGGCGCGAAGCCCTCGACGAGCACGTCCGCCTGCCGGGCCCACGATCGCACGTCGGCCACGCCCTCGGGAGTGCGCAGGTCGGCGACCAGGCTCTCCTTGCCGCGGTTCCACACGAGGAATCCCGACGGCAAACCGGCGCGCAGTCGGTCGCCCTCGGGCGGCTCGACCTTCACGACCCGGGCGCCGTTGTCGGCGAGCAGCATGCCCGCGACCTGCGCGGGGAGGCTGCCGGCGCCGAGCTCGAGCACGTGCAGCCCGTCGAGGACGGTACTCATCACCACGCGCCGACTGTATCCCGATGCGCGCGGATGGACGGCGGGCGCAGTTGTACGCGCGCGTCGTAGCCTGCACGCATGGGAATCGAGCAGTTCCGGTACGACGGCAAGCGCGCGGTGATCGTCGGCGGCGCGACCGGCATGGGCGCAGCTGCGGCCGCGCTCCTCGCCGACCTCGGGGCAAGCCTCGTGGTCCTCGATGTTCAGGACGTGCCGTACCCGGTCGAGCAGGCGGTGCGCGTCGACCTCCGAAACCCGGGATCGATCGATGCCGCGCTCGACGAAGTGGGCGGTCCGATCGATGCGCTGTTCTCATGCGCGGGGATCGCCGTCGACGGCATCGACCTGATGAAGGTGAACTTCATCGGGCATCGCCACCTCATCGAGACGGCCGTGGCCCGCGGCTACCTCCCGAGTGGATCGGCGATCGCGGCCATCGCGTCGATCGGAGGACTGGGCTGGGACCGCAACACCAAGCAGATCCGCGACTTCCTCGAGACGCCCGACTTCGCCGGCGCGACCGCGTGGATGGAGTTGCACCCCGACCTGGCGCACTACACCTTCTCGAAGCAGGCGTTGATCGCCTACTGCGCGTGGCGCGCACCCTCGTTGTTGCGCCAGGGGATCCGCATCAACTGCATCGCACCCGGGCCCACGATGACGCCGCTCATGGACGCCACGCAGATGTGGCTCGACTTCGAGGCCGATTACCGGAACGTGATGGGGGTGCCTGGCGCGACCGCGGCACAACAGGCCGCCCCGCTCGTGTTCCTCAATAGCGACGCGGCTATCTACGTGAGCGGGACGGTGCTCAACGTCGACGCCGGCTACGTCGGCGGAGGCACGATGGGCTCGATCTCGGCTGCGGTCGTCGACATGCTGGCGCCTCCCATCGGCTGACCATCGTCGGTGGGTGCGGCCGCGCGCTGCGTCAGTTGGTCAGGGCGCGCGGAATTCCGCGCCGGGTGGCAGTACATTCGCCCGGCATCCGCCAAGGGGGGAGTCCAATGGGACCCAGAAATCTGTTCGCACGCGGCGTCGCGCCGTTGATCGTCGTGGCACTGTCGGTCGGCCTCGCCGCTGCCGCCGGTGCCGCACCGGCCAAGGCGCCGAGCCAGACGAAGGGCGACCTCGTCATCGGCGTCATCGCCAACGCCACCGGCTCCGCCAGCCTGCCCAGCAAGGGTCCGTTCCAGATCGTGCAGGCCTGGGCGAAGGACGTCAACAGCAAGGGCGGCATCAACGGCCACAAGGTCGTCGTGAAGACCGCCGACGATCAGGCCGACCCGGCCAAGTCGTCGGAAGCGATCAAGACCCTGATCGAGACCGACCACGCCATCGCCATCGTCGGCCAGTACGCAGGGGGAACGTCGTCGGTGTGGCTCCCGATCGCGCGCGACGCGAAGGTGCCCGTGATCGGCGGCGGCTGCTACGGCGTCGACCTCAATGCGGACCAGAACTTCTACTGCGTCACCACGACGGCCGTCCTCGACGGTCTGTACGCGCAGGCGAAGCTCGTGTCGCTCCAGGGGGGTACGAAGTTCGGTATCACCTACGACAGCGCGCAGCCCCAGGCCGCGGCGGCGGCACCGCTGATGAAGGGTGCCGCGACGAAGTACGGCCTCACCTGGACCGACGGGCTCGGCGTGAGCAACACGCAGCCCGACTACACCGCGACGTGTGTGACGTTCAAGCAGAGCGGCACGACCGACGTCGGCATCGAAGGCGCGCCGCTGCTGCCCAACCTCGCCCGCGACTGCGCGCGGCAGGGCTACGCACCGAAGTGGACATCCGGCGACGGCCAGATCTCGCAGAACTCGTGGTTGAAGGACCCGAACATCAAGCAGGCGATCGCTGCGATCTACTCCTTCCCGTACCTCGACACGAGCACGCCGGCCACGAAGCGGTTCAACTCGGTGATGAAGAAGTACGCGCCGGGTGTGTTGAAGAGCGACTACAAGCAGCCGGCGACCACGACGTGGACCGCGGCGATCGCGTTCGAGAAGGCGGCGGGGAAGATCACCGCCGACAACCCGACGGCCGCCGACGTCACCACCGCGCTCAACTCGTTCAGCGGGGAGACCCTCGACGGGCTGGCACCGAACCCGATCACCTTCACTGCGGGCCAGAACCACCCGCACAACACGTGTTGGTGGACGATGATCCTGAAGAACCACAAGCTCACGGCGCCGAACGGGATGAAGGTCACCTGCACCCCGGCGAACGGGTGATCGGAACACATTGAGCTGACCCGACGACCCGGCGCGACGCGCGCCGGGTCGTCCGGGTCAGTTGGACTGCGCCGGACGCGACGGAGAGGGAGTGTCGGAGGCGTGCAGGACTTTCTGCCGTTCATCGTGATCGGCCTCACCGCCGGCTCGGTCTACGGCCTGGCGGGCACCGGTCTCGTCCTCACCTACAAGACCTCGGGCGTGTTCAACTTCGCCTACGGCGCGATTGCCGCGGTGTCCGTCTACGTCTTCTACTGGCTGCACGTGCAGGAGGGCGTGGCGTGGCCGGTGGCCGCGGTGCTCTGCCTGTTCGTGCTCGGGCCACTCATGGGTCTGCTGCTCGAGCTGCTGACCCGGATGTTGTCCGACGTCGGCGTGCAGTACCAGATCGTCGGCATGATCGGTCTCACGCTCGGGATCAACGGGTTGCTCACCCTGTGGGGCCAGTCCTGGAGTGATCCCGGTCAGTACGTGCTGTTCCCCGACTTCCTTCCCACCGAGACCTTCCGCGTCTTCGACGTCAACGTCGGGTACAACCAGCTCATCACGATGCTCGTCGCGCTCGTGTCCGCGCTCGGCCTCTCGGCGTTCTTCCGGTGGTCACGACTCGGCGTGGCGATGCGCGCGGTCGTCGACAATCCCGACCTGGTCAACATCTCGGGAACGAACCCGCTGCGCGTGCGCAGGTGGGCCTGGGTCATCGGCACGATGTTCGCCGCGATGTCGGGAATGTTGCTCGGTCCCACCATCGGCTTGAACGTCACCCTGCTCATCCTGCTCGTGGTGCAGGCGTTCGGCGCCGCCGCGGTCGGCTACTTCTCCAACCTGCCGCTCACCTACGTCGGCGGGCTCCTCATCGGCATCGCCGCAGCACTGTCGACCAAGTACATCAACGACATCACCTGGCTCGGTGGCCTGCCGATCAGCATCCCGTTCATCGTGCTCTTCGTCGCGCTGCTGGTCACGCCGCGCCGGCTCCTCGCGCTGCGCCGTTCGCCGCCGCCACCCCCTCCCCACAGCGCGTACTCGGCGCCGCCCCGCGTGAGCATCGGTGGCGCCGCGATCCTGGTGGGTGTGCTGGTGTTCATCCCCGATCTCGTCGGGCTCAAGCTGGCGGCGTGGACCATCGCGGTCGCGTACGTCGTGCTCTTCCTCTCGCTGGGCCTGCTCGTGCGCACCTCGGGACAGGTGTCGCTGGCCCAGCTCGGCCTCGCGGCGGTGGGCGCCGCGGCGTTCGGACACCTCGTGAGTGACCACGGCGTCCCGTGGCTGCTGGCCGTGATCCTCGCGGGGCTCATCACCGTGCCGATCGGCGCGGTGATCGCCATCCCCGCCATCCGGCTCTCCGGCGTGTTCCTCGCGCTGGCGACGCTGGGGTTCGGGATCATGCTCGAGAACATGTTCTACACGCAGGACATCATGTTCGGTCCGACGTCGTCAGGCGTGGCCACCGCCCGCCCCAGCTTCGGCCACAGCGACCGCGGCTACTACTACGTGGTGCTCGCAGTCGCGGTCATCTGTTCGATCGTCGTCGTGGCGCTGACGCGCGGTCGTCTCGGTCGAATCCTGCGCGCGCTGTCCGATTCGCCGTTGGCGCTCGGCACTCAAGGCACCACCATCAACCTCACGCGCCTCATCGTGTTCTGCATCTCGGCGTTCTTCGCCGGGATCTTCGGCGCGTTGTACGCCGGCTTCGTCGGCTCGATCAACGGGACGTCGTTCCCGGCCTTCAACTCGTTGACGATCCTCGCGTTGGTGGTGCTCGTGGTGGGCGGCGCACCGTGGTACGCCATCGCGGCGGCGGCGGCGCTGCAGCTCATCCCGGCCTACATCGAGGCCAACAACATCGAGCTCTACCTGCAGATCCTGTTCGGGTTCGCGGTCATCGGGGTCGGCCTCCAGGCGCGCCACCCGGTGGCGGTGCCGGCGTCAGTGCGGCGGCTGCTCGACCGGCTGGGCGGGCGTCGACCGGAGCCCGTGCCCGACATCGCCCCGTCCGCGGTCGTCACGGTGTCGGAGCCCGCGCCGGCGGTCGCGGTCGCCCCGACCGCGAGTGGCGCAGGCCTCGAGATCGTCGACCTCATGGTTCGCTACGGCGGGCTCGTCGCGGTCGACGGCCTCAACCTGCAGGCGCCCCTCGGGCGCATCACCGGGCTGATCGGCCCGAACGGCGCAGGCAAGACCACCACCTTCAACGCCTGCTCGGGGCTGGTGCGACCGACGCGCGGCCGGATCCTGCTCCACGGCAAGGACATCACCCGCGCCAGCTCCGCGGCCCGCGCGCGGCGCGGGCTGGGCCGTACGTTCCAGAAGTCGGAGCTGTGGCCGTCGCTGACCGTCGAGGAGAACGTCGCCCTCGGGCGTGAAGCGGCAATGGCGGGCGGCAACGCGCTCAGTCAGATCGCCGCGCGCCCGGGCGACGCCAAGATCGTGCACGAAGCCGTCGACCGGGCGATCGCCCTCACGGGCATCGAGCCGCTGCGCCATCGCCAGGCCGCGCTGCTGACATCGGGCGAACGACGGCTCGTGGAGCTGGCCCGCAGCCTGGCCGGCTCGTTCGACGTCATTCTGCTCGACGAACCGTCGTCGGGCCTCGACCCGGCCGAGACGGAGCGGTTTGGCGCGGTGCTCCAACACGTCGTCGCCGAGCGCGGCGCCGGGCTTCTCCTGGTCGAGCACGACATGGCGCTGGTCATGGACGTGTGCGAGCACATCTACGTGATGGACTTCGGCCGTCCGCTGTTCGACGGCACTCCCGACGCGGTGCGCGGCAGCGACCTCGTGCAAGCTGCGTACCTCGGGTCGGACGAGGTCGAGGCCGCCCTGGGTGTCGAGCCGGCCCGGAGCATCTGATGCTGGAGCTGCGCAACGTCGTCGGCGGCTACGGCGACACGACGGTGTTGCGCGACGTGTCGCTACAGGTCCCCGACTCGTCGGTGGTCGCGCTTCTCGGCCCGAATGGCGCGGGCAAGACCACCACACTTCGAATCGCCTCGGGACTGTTGCGCCCGCGCACTGGTGCGGTGTTCCTCGACGGCGACGACATCTCCAAGGTGAGTCCACACCGACGAGTCGCGGCCGGCATCTGTCACATCCCCGAGGGGCGCGGGATCTTCCCGTCGCTCACGGTGCGCGACAACGTGGTCATCTACTCGCCGCGTGGCCAGGAGAAGCAAGCATGGGACCGCGCGGTCGAGACGTTTCCGGTCCTCGGTTCTCGCCGGCGACAGATCGCGGGCACGCTGAGCGGAGGCGAACAACAGATGCTGGCGTTGGCGCGCGCGTACGTGGCCAATCCCCGTGTCGTCCTCGTCGACGAGGCGTCGCTCGGGCTGGCGCCGCTGGTCGTCGACGACATCTTCGCGTTCCTGGAGAAGCTCGCTCGCGAAGGCGCGTCGCTCTTGCTGGTGGAGCAGTACGTGAGCCGCGCGCTCGCGCTGGCGGCGACGGTCTACCTGCTCAACCAGGGAGAGATCGTCTACGCCGGCGCGTCGGCCGATCTCGACGAAGCGCAGATCTTCGCGCTCTACACCGGCGAAGTCGCCGGTCAGCGGCCCGAGTAGTCGGGGTCGCGTCGCTGTGCGAAGGCGCGCATCCCTTCCTTGAAGTCGTCGCTGCGTACCGCGAGCTCCTCGGTGAGCCCCTCGCGTTCGAGTGCGTCGGCGAGATCGCCGGTGAGGTTGCGGTAGACGAGCTGCTTGGCGAGGCTGATCGCCACGGTTGGCCCGTGCGCGAACTCCTGCACCACGGATTCGACCGCGTCGTCGAGCGCGTCGTCGTCGACCACCTGGCTCACCAGGCCCCACTCGGCGGCCAGCGCGCCGCCGACCTGCTTGCCGCGCAGGATCATCTCCTTGGCGCGCGCGACGCCGATGAGCCGGGGCAGAAGGAACGTCGAGCCGCTGTCAGGCGTGAATCCGCGTGCCACGAACGGCACCCAGAAGCGCGCCGAGCGGGCGGCGACCACGTGGTCACCCGAGAGCGCGAGCGCGTTCCCGATGCCGGCGGCGTAACCCTGCACACCGGTGACGATCGGAATCTCGGCCTCGAACAGGGTGCGGATCATCCGGTGGGGCGACGCGCGCAAGCTGCGCTGCAGGTGGCCGGTGCGGGGCTTGGGCGGCCGCTCACCGGTGGCCTCGTCGCGCGCGCCGCCGGTGCCGATCTCGGCCCCGGAGCAGAAGTGGTTGCCGTCGCCTCGGATCACGACGACGCGCACGGCGTCGTCGGCGACCGCGCCCTCGACGGCGTCGGCGACGGCGTCGAACATGGCGACGGTCATGGCGTTGCGCTTGTCGGCGCGCGTCAACGTGATACGGCGCACCGCGCCGTCGTCGACGACGGTGACTTCCGCGCTCATGTTCCGATCCGTTCCAGGAGGGCCGCGAGACCGAGGTCGTGCGGATTGTGGGCGAGGTACGGCGCGACACCCACGATGTCGACATCGGCCGGCATCTCTTCGGGATGGTCGTCGACGCACACGCCGGGTCGGTGCTCGTCGGCCAGATGGTCGATCAGGTAACGACCGTCGGCGCCGCGCCCGTCCTTGTCGTAGAACGCGTGGACGAGATCGTCGATACCGTGCGCTTCGGCCCGTCGGCGGGCGTAGTCGCCGCCGCCCGCGCTCCACAGCACGACGGTCGAGCCCTGCGCGCGCAACTGCTCGAGGACCGGCCGCGCGAGAGGACGTAACGACGTGCCGGTGATGGAGTCGACGAGGCAGCCGTCGACGTCGAAGGCCCAGACGTCGCTCGTGCCGTGGGTCCCCTTCACGTGAGCTTCAGTCGGGAGTTGTCCCACGTCACGAGCCGTTCGATGGGGCTCAGGCGCAGCATCGCCGACGTACCCGCGTAATGCTGCTTGGTCGCGTCAGGCACCTTCTTGCCGCCCATGGCCTTGGACTCCATTCCGAAGCCGGCGTACTTCGCGGTGATGGCCGCTGACGCCGCGTCGTACTCGTCGCCGGGCTCGAGCAGCTCGACGTCGGCGTAGACCATCACCGCGCAGAGCTCGATCCACTTCTCGCCTCGCTCCACGAGGAACGTCGCGCGCGGATCGTTGCGCACGTGCTCGACCTTGCGGGTCTTGGCCGGTGTCCGAACGTAGATGTTGCGACCGACCGTGGCGAACCACACCGGCAGCGACACCGGGCGGCCGTCGCGCCGCAGCGTCGTCAGGATTCCGGTGTGCGCGGTGTCGAGCTCGGCCCAGGCTTCATCGTCGTTGAGGCGGACGCCCATGGTGATCCTCACTTCCTCGGGTCAGATGGCGCGTTCGTGATCGGCCCAGTAGGGCTCACGCAGCCGTCGCTTCTCGATCTTGCCATTCGGAAGTCGCGGCAGCACGTCGACGAAGTCGACGCGCCGCGGACACTTGAACCGTGCGATGTGCGTGCGACAGTGCTCGATCAAGGCGTCGGCGAGCTCGGGCCCGGTCGTCGCGCCCGGCTGGGGCTCGACGATGGCCACCACCGACTCGCCCCATTCGTCGTCGGGCACGCCGATCACCGCGACGTCGGCGACGGCCGGGTGCGCGATGAGGCAGGCCTCGACCTCAGCGGGGTAGATGTTCACTCCACCCGAGATCACCATGTCGATCTTGCGGTCGCACAGGAACAGGAAACCGTCGTCGTCGAAGTAGCCGACGTCGCCGAGCGTCACCATCGAGCCGCGCCGGATCGACGCCGACTTCTCCGCGTCCTTGAAGTACTCCGCGGCCTCGGAACGTGCGGAACCGATGTAGATGGATCCGGGGACGCCCGGCGGGCACTCGTTGCCGTCGTCGTCGAGGATCTTGACGTTCGCTCCGATGATCGGGCGGCCCACGGTGCCGGGCTTCTGGAGCCACCGACGCGGTGTCGCGATGGTGGCCGCGCCCTCGGTGCCGCCGTAGGTCTCGTAGACCACCGGCCCGAACCATTCCATGATGCGGGCCTTCACGTCGGGGGGACACGGCGCGCCAGTGTGGAAGATGCTCTCGATCGACGACACGTCGGCTCGCGCCCGCTGGTCCTCGGGGAGCGCGAGGAGGCGCACGAACATCGTCGGCACCATCTGCGTGTTGGTGACGCGGTGCCGCTCCACGAGGTCGAGGAAGCGCTCGGGTGTCCACTGCCGCATGATCACCACGGTGTGTCCCGCGTGCAGCGCGGTGGACACCCCCACGAACGGGCCCGCGTGGTACATCGGGCCGCACACAAGGTGCACGCCGCGGCCGACGGTGATGCCGAAGCCCTGGCACGTCGCGGCGGCCGCGGTGCCCGCGACGTCGTCGGGATCGCCGTCGGGCAGCGCACGGCGCACGCCCTTGGGCTGCCCGGTCGTGCCCGACGTGTACATCATCACGATGCCGGGACTGCGGGGAGGGCTGGAGGCGGGTGGCCAGCCCTCGAGCACCGCGAAGTCGCGAAACCCCTCGATCGTTCCGCCGTCGATCCCGCCGACGGCGAAGCGGCGGTCGGCGGCGATGCCGGCTTCGGTGGCCGCGGCAAGACACAGATCGGCCAGGTCGGCGTGACCCACGAGGACCGTCGCCTCGGAGTTCGCGACCACGTAGGCCGCTTCAGCCGGCGCGAGATGCGAATTGACCGGCACGAAGTACACGCCCATCTCGGTCGCGGCCAACCAGCATTCGAGGAACGCCCGGTGGTTGGGGAGCACGACGGCAACCGCATCGCCGCGCTGCACGCCCAGCGCCCCCAGCCCGCGGGCCACGGCGCGCGAGCGCTCCAGCAACTCGCCATAGCTGAGCGTGGTGCCGTCGTCGTCGACGACTGCGGGTCGGGCCGGGTCGGCCGACGCGATGCGCCAGAAGCCCAACTCCGACCCGTCCACGTAAAAGAGAGTACTGTTTTTCCCGCATGGGCGACGAGTTCCGCGACCAGCTGCGTGCTCGTTTCGCAGAGCACCATCCGGGCAAGCCTCCGAAGGGTCGCGCCGAGCGCCTCGCGTGGCAGCGGGCGTGGTGCGCCACCGCGGTCGACGAAGGTCTCGCGGGGCCGAGCTGGCCGCGCGAGTACGGCGGGATGGACCTCTCGTTCGAGGAGCAGGTCGTCTACGCGGAGGAGTCGGCGCGCGCGCGTGTGCCCGGCGTGCCGGGGACCGGCGTCGGTATCGCCGGTCCCACGATCATCCGCTACGGCACGGAGGAACAGAAGGCGCGGCTGCTCCGGCCCATGCTGCGCGCCGACGTGATCTGGGCCCAGGGGTACTCCGAGCCCGGCGCGGGCTCCGACCTGCCCGCGCTGCGCACGACCGCGGTACGCGACGGGGATCACTACGTGGTCGACGGTCAGAAGCTGTGGAGCTCGAGCGCCGACATCGCCGACATCCTCTTCAGCCTCGTGCGCACCGGACCTCCCGACTCCGGTCGCAACGGGATCACGTACTTGCTGATCGACGCGCATGCGCCGGGTGTCACCGTGCGACCGTTGCGTGATCTCACGGGCGACTCGGGGTTCTGCGAGATCTACTTCGATGGCGTGGAGGTGCCGGTCGAGAACCGCATCGGCGAGGAGAACGGCGGATGGGCGATCACGCGTACCAGCCTGGGCCACGAGCGCGCCGCCGGCGCGATGAACCAGGCGCGGTTCTACGAACGCATCGTCGGTGAGCTCATCGACCTCGCGCGCGACTGCGGGCGCGCCGACGATCCCGTGGTACGGCAGCGCTTGGCTCGCCTGGTGGGAGACCAACGGATCATGTCGCTCAACGCGTCGCGCATGATCGCCACGATCGTGCGCGACGGCGAGCCCGGACCCGGCTCGTCGACGTCGCGCCTGTTCAACACGCTGTTCGAGCAGGACCTGCACGAGTTCGCGGTCGATCTCCAAGGCGCGGTAGGAGTGCTCGATCGGCGTGATCCGCACTCGGTGCAGAAGGGCCGTTGGACGTGGGGGTTCCTCCGCACGCGGGCGTCGACCATCGGCGCCGGTACGTCGGAGATCCAACGCAACACCATCGCCGAGCGCGTGCTCGGCTTACCCCACGACTGATGACCGACAACGTCGTCCTCACGACGGTCGTCGACGGTGTGGGTGTCGTGTCGTTCAATCGACCGGCGCGTCACAACGCGATCGACGACGAGCTCGGGCGTGCATGGCGCGCCGCGGTCGCGTTCGCGCTCGCCGACGACTCGGTGCGGTGCCTCCTCCTCTCCGGTGAGGGGCCCTCGTTCTGCTCGGGGCGTGACACCGCACAGCTCGGTGCGCGCGCCGGTGGCGAGAGCGACGTGGCGTTCGTCGCCCACGCGCAGGAGATCCGTATCGCGATGTTGGAGTCACCCAAGCCGATCGTCGCCGCGGTGCAGGGCCACGCGCTGGGCGGAGGGTTCGAGACCGCGCTGGGAGCCGACATGCGCATCGCCGCCGCCGACGCCGTCTTCGGCTTCCCGGAGATCGCTTTTGGGTTGATGGCCGACACCGGCGGCACGCAGCTCCTCACGCCGCTCATCGGTCCGGCGCGGGCCAAGTACCTGCTCATGACCGGCGCGCGCATAGACGCCGCCCAGGCGCTGACGTGGGGTGTGGTCGACTGGGTCGTGCCGGTCGCCGAGCTCCGTGACGCCGCGCTGGAGTTGGCGCGGAGGCTGGCCGCCGCGCCGCCGACCGCGGTCGCCTTCGCCAAGCAACTTGTCGACCAGGCGTGGGCGGGGACCATCCGCAACGGCCTGCGCCAGGAGGTCGTTGCCCAGGCGGCGCTGTTCGCGTCCGACGACTACCTGCGGATCAAGGCTGCTCGCGATGCCCCTTCCTGAACCACCGCCGCTCGGCCGCGCCATGTTGCCGCCGGGCACGTTCACGGACGCCGTCGTGCTGGTGACGGGCGGTGGCACGGGCTTGGGCAAGGCCATCGCGGTCGAGTTCGGACGGTTGGGTGCCGCCGTCGCCATCGTGAGCCGCGACGCGGGCCACGGCGCGGCTGGGGTTGCGGCGCTCGAAACGATCGGCACGCGCGCGACGTGCACGACCGCCGACGTGCGCGATGCCGAGTCGATCGCAGCCGCGTTCGACGCGGTCGAGGCCGAGCTCGGTCCGGTGACGGTGCTGGTCAACAACGCGGCCGGCAATTTCACCGCACGCGCCGAGGCAATGAGCGCGAACGCATGGCGGTCGGTCACCCAGATCGTGCTCGACGGCACGTTCTTCTGCTCCACCGAGTTCGCACGGCGTCGTATCGCCGGCGGTGATGGTGGCGCGGTGCTCAACATCGGAGCGACCTACTCGTGGACGGGCGGGCCCGGGACCGCCCACTCCGCGGCGGCGAAGGCCGGGGTCACGAACCTCACGCAGACGCTGGCGGTCGAGTGGGCGCCGCACGGGATCCGGGTCAATTGCCTCGCCCCCGGGCTCTTCCCCCACGACGATCTCCCGGAACGGCTCCGACGCGGCCGCGACGAAGCGGACGACGCACGCAGGGTGCCCGCCGGACGCGTCGGCCGTCCTCACGAGCTCGGCTGGGCGGCGACGTACCTGTGTTCGCCGTACGCGTCGTACCTGAGCGGCCACACGCTCGTGCTCGACGGCGCGAACTGGCTGCGCCGGGGACTGCGCATGCCCGAGTTCATCCCCGTCGCCGACCAGTTCTGACCAAGCGCCTCCGGCCGCTGATCAGGGGCGGGTCAGGAACGCTTGCGCAGCGGCGACTGACTCGTCGGAGCCGCTGCACTGGGCGAAGCGCACGGTCTCGGCGTCGAGGTATTCGCCGAGCGGGAGCGTGATCGCATCGTCGAGGTTCTGCTTCATCAGACGCGCCGCGGTCGGCGGCATCGCCGCCAGGCGTGCGGCAATCGCGTCGACGTGGTCGCGCAGCGAGTCGTCGTCGAGCACCGTGGTCACCAGGCCGATGCGCTGTGCCTCGTCGGCATCCACGCGATCTCCGAGCAACAACAACTCGCGCGCCTTCGCGGGACCGACGGCCCGAGTCAGCACCCACGCGCTGCCGTGATCACCCGAGCTGCCGACGCGTAGGAACGCGCTCACGAACACGGCCGAACGTGCCGCATAGCGCAGGTCGCACGCGCACGCGAACGAGAGCCCGGCACCCGCGCACGGACCGTTGACCGCGGCCACGGTGATCGCCTCCATCGTGTGCAGGAGTTCCGACACCTCCATGATGGATCGGAGGTCGAACGCGGGTGGGGTGTCGTTCGTGCGGCCGCCGCCGGCCATCGCGGTGACGTCGCCGCCGGCGCAGAACCCGCGTCCGGCTCCCGTCAGCACCACCGCCCGGACCGACGAGTCGGCCGCGATGACGCGCAACTCGTCGCGCAGCGCAAGGACGTGCTCGAGGTCGAGCGCGTTCAGCTTCTCCGGACGGTCGAGGGTGACGGTCGCGACCGCGCCGTCGTGCTCGACGCTGATGCTCAGGTCCGCGCCGCCTTTGCCGCTTCGACGAGCGCGAAGATCTGCTCGGGACCGAGTGGGGTCTTGGTGGCCTTCACGCCGAGCGGGCGCAAGGCGTCGGCCACTGCGTTGGCGACGGCCGCGTGCGCGCCGATGGCGCCGCCTTCGCCCATGCCTTTGTAACCGCCGGGATTCGTGGTCGATTCGGTCTCGATGTGACCGACCTCGATGTTCGGCACTTCGGATGTCGTCGGCGGCAGGTAGTCCATGAA
>Ga0075021_10000323_pt1 | contig 26392 bp, 28 predicted proteins | sample ColStrG_CSR_2012_FD_72749 | JGI IMG/M metagenome (GOLD analysis project Ga0075021, IMG submission 72749) | Freshwater sediment microbial communities in response to fracking from Pennsylvania, USA - Cold Stream Run_MetaG_CSR_2012 | ecosystem: Environmental > Aquatic > Freshwater > Creek >...
CGAGGCCGCGGCCTCGACCGTCGTGCGGGTGTCCATGCCCTGAAGGAGCCGCGTCAGCTGACCGGCAGCCGCCTGATGGAGCGTGTAGCCCAGGAATTGGGATGCGGAAGCCAGATGACGAACCAGCCCGGTGGTATCCCATGACTCGCACCGCGTCGGTCCACTCCAGTCCGAATCGGCGAGACGGCTGAGCCATGCCCGGACCCGCTCCCTCTGGGAGCCCCAGGCCACCGCCGGCTCTTCGACGTCACCGTCGATCCGCAGTGGGACGCCTGCACCTCCGTAGAACTGCCGGATCGTTGCCAACGCGAGCCTTCCTTCCCTTGTTTCCAGAGCAATCTACCGGTCGGGAGCCGACGAGGTTCAGAGATCCGGAGTCCATGCCCCATGTGGGAGCCGGCCCCGGACGCACGCGTTCGTCTTCGAGGCATGACCGGTGCGATGATGCCGAAGTGATTGTTCGGAGGCGGATGGACGAGGATCTCGACCGCTGTACGCAACTGGCCCAGGAGGTTCAGAGCGTGGACGGCTATCCGCCCTATCTGCAAAAGGGAGAGTTGGGTCTGTTCATCGATTCATCGGATGCACTGGCCGTCTGGGTGGCAGAGAGCGACGGGGACCTGGTCGGCCACGTCGCCCTCCACGCTCGGAGCTCCGACGTGGTCATGGACCTGGCCTCTGTGGTCGCCGATCGGCCACCTGACCGGTTCGGGGTCGTCGCCCGCCTGTTCGTGTCCCCGGAAGCCCGCGGGAGGGGAGTCGGGCGTATTCTGCTGCACACCGCCGAAGCCCACGCCGTCGGACTCGGTCTCGACCCGTTGCTGGACGTCGTCACCCGCTTTGGTGCGGCGATCGCCCTCTATGAACGTTGTGGTTGGGCCCGTGCGGGCACCGTCAGACTGATCCTTCCGGACGGCTCTGCCCTCGACGAATTTGTGTACTTCGCCCCCGGTGTCCTGTCATGAGGTGAAGAGATACCAGACCGATGAATTCTCAACGGGCAGACCGTCCTCCAATCATGGATTCGAAAAACCTCGCGGATCTCTACGGGCTTCCGCTCATCGATTGGACCCACATCGAAGGGGTGCTCGCCAGGGGAGTGAGCCAAGCCCCCAACACCGGCGGCCCGGATCGTCACACCTGCTGGCTGGCGACGGTCAATGGGGACGGAAGCCCTCACGTGACCGGCGTTGGCGCGCTCTGGTGCGACGGAGCGTTTTGGTTCGAGACCGGTGAGCAGACGCGCAAAGGTAGAAATCTCGCTCGTGACCCACGATGCTCGCTGAGTCTGGCAACCCACCAGTTCGACCTCGTCATAGAAGGTGGAGCCGAGAACGTCACCGACCCGGCGACCGTCGCCACGATGGCCGAGCGGTGGAATGCTGCAGGTTGGCCTGCCCGGGTCGATGAGTCCGGGGTGGCACTCACCGCTGACTACAGCGCGCCATCGGCCGGCTCTCCGCCGTGGACGATCTATCGGATCGCGCCACGCCAGGCAACCGCGGTGGCGACGGTTGATCCGGGAGGGGCGACGCGCTGGCGGTTTGCCACGGAATGACCACCCGCGGGATCGCCGGAAGGCAGGCTCGGGCGCTTGCGGTCCTTCGGCCAGATGCCGGGCAGTAGGTGACCGTGCTCAGTTGAGGGTCGTACGGGACAGACCGTCGAAGGTGTTGAACAGCTGCGAGTCATTCGTCTGGGTGCCGGTCCCCGTATAGGCGACCCGGTACGCCCAGGGGTTCGAGACGTTCTTGACGATAGAGCTCAGGCCGCCCGCCGACTGGTAGTCGGTCGGCGTCCACGGCCGAATGATCCCGTTCATCGGAATGTCCTTCGCCGTCCGGAAGGCGGCGAGCACCGATGCGGCCGTCGCCGTGCCGGTCTGGTCCTTCAAGACCTCCGAGAAGGCGTGGACGGCCAGCCAACTCTGCAGCTCCTGGGGAATGATGTTGCTGACGTTCGCACCCTGCATGTAGTTGGTCAGCGCGGCTATCGGCTGGGTCAAGCCGGGGAAGTCCTTGACGTCGTCGATGCCCGGCGTCCACGAGACATAGGAAGCGCTCTTTGCGAACCGGCCCAGTTGTCTGAGCTGGATCAGGGTGAATCCTGAGTTGGACGTCGTGAAGTCGATCTTCGGGTTCAGCTGGTTGACCGCCTGGGCGACCTGCACGAGTTGGGCGGTGGGCAGGCCGAGAACCACACCCTGCGCACCATGCTGCTGAGCCTGGGCGACGTACTGGCTGTAGTCGCCGGAGGCCGAAGAAACCAGCACGTAATTGACGACCACCGCGCCCAGGCTGCGTGCCAGGGGGTCAAGGAGCAGGTGGGACTGGGCGTCCTGGGGGGCGTCGGGAAGCACCACCGTCAGTCTCTTGTCTCCCTTGTGGACGAGGTTGTCCATCATGGCCACCAGGATGAAGATGCCGCCGCCCGTGAAATCGAAGTCCACCGGGCTCTGGTACTCAGAGACGGCACCCTTGTAGATCCCGATCCGAGGAATCCCGGCTGTGTCGAATATCTTCTGGACCTGGTCCTCGCTGGCGAAGGTGTTGTCGGCAAGGGTGGCGACGACGTGGTCACGGACCAGGGTCTGCGCGCACTGGACCTCGGTGCTGGGATCGCCCATCGAGTCACACTGAAGGAGTTCGAGGGGGTGTCCATTGATCCCGCCCGCACTATTCAGAGCGGCAACCGAGGCGGTCATGCTCCTGCCTACTTCCGGCAGCGCAATGTTCGCACCCGTCATCGGGAGGACCTGCCCCACTTTGATGGGCGGGCCCTGGGCCGGCTCCGTCGTGCCGGGCGTGCCTCCCGAGGCGCCAGGGGAGCTGCAGGCGGCGGCCAGGAGGCAAATGATGGCAAGACCGGAAATAATCTTGAGTCGGTATCGTGGCATCTTCCCCCCGGGCTGAATCAACTGTCTCGATGGATCTGCAGGTGAAGGCGTGGCCCGTACTTGGCCCGCAGGAAGTCAGTCGGGAGGACGGGTGTCCTTGCTGCTCGGCTTCCGGCTCAGCTCTACGGCAACGTATTCCGGGTCGTCCTCGGTCCGCATGCTGAAGCGCCATTTACAGCACACGTCGCCAGGGTCCTTTCGGGGGGGAATGGCGAGGATGTCGACCTTCATGTTCGGGTTGTACATCTTGGTGGTCTTGATCATTGATTTCGGACACGTCGAGTGGCAGTTCTTCTCCAGGATGTCCGGCCGTCCCATGGTCTCCCACTGGTCGGCGGCGACACAGCGGTTGAACGTCATGATGCCGACCTCGGTCTCGGGCATCTCGAAGGAAAGGTCGAAGGCCTTGCCCGGCAGGGCCGTGGCATCGACCTGCAGGTCCTTCATCCAATCTGCGACGGTGTTGCCGGTGATGCCCAGATGCTCAGCCTTGAGTTTCTTCACCCCCGGCAGGACTGAATCACCCCACAGCGTCCATTGGATGTCGAACATGGTGTCGAGTCCGTAGCGAACCGTGATCTGCGTGGCCCACGCCTCGATGCATTGCAGCAGGTACTCGTGACTCCCGAGGAACCATGTGACCAGCTGTTCCTTGGAGAGGTCCACCGTGTTCGGACCCGGCGTGAACAGTCCGGTGTAGACGACCCGGGTGCCGGTCCGGTCCTCTTCGCGGACCCGCCCGTTCGGATCGTCGTAAACCGTGCCTGTGGGCAGGAACTCGCTCCTCATGCGTTCGAGCTCGGGACTGATTTGGTCGTTCCAGGCAGTCCACTCGATCTCGGCCATCATCTCGGTGCCGTAGCGCGCGGCCACCTCGGTGGCCCACCCCTCGACGACCAGGCGCAGGTATTCCTCACTCCACGGCAGGAACTTGGTGGCCAGGGCCTCTTTGGAGAAGTCGGTGAAGCGCAGGTCCGCCCGGTAGGGACCGCTGTAATCGGGCAACTCGGCGCCAGAGTCGACATCGAGCTGTTGACGGATGTCGAGGTCGCCCCTCGCATAGGTGACGCTGTCGTCCACTCGCGGAAACTTGGGGAAGTTCGTGAGATCGACCCCGAGCATGAGGACGAAGTCGTCGGCGATGACACCTTCCTCCAAGTGGGCGCCGGGCTTGCGGATCTCCAAGAACTCGTCGAGGGGTGTGTCGGCTGTCGGTTCTGACACCGTCTTGACCTCCTGTGGGGCGGGCCGAGGTTCCGGCACCGAAGCAGCAGCCCGTGGCATCGATGAGGGCCACCTGTTGCCGGGACCGAATGGAGGATAGCCGATCGGCTAGGCGATGACAATCGTCGCTACCCTGGTGCTATGGATTCCGCTGGTGGCGCCGACGCCATCGACTCAAGGTCCGCGCCGCACAGCGCGGCGAAGGCACGGGTCATCGACGCCGCCACCGACCTGTTCTCCGAGAACGGTGTCGGCGGGACCTCTTTGCAGATGATCGCCGATGCCATCGGGGTGACCAAGGCGGCTGTCTATCACCAGTTCAATACGAAGGAAGAGATCGTTGTCGCTGTCGCCGGCGTCGAACTGGCGCGAGTCGAATCGGTGATCGAAGCCGCTGAGGCCGAGCCGACGCACGCCCAGGGGCGCGATCTGCTGGTCCGCAGGATCGTCGACCTCGCCGTTGAGCGCCGTCGCATGGAGAGCACCCTTCTCGGTGACCCCGTCATCGTCCGGTTCTTCGCGCATGACGAACGGTTTCGACAGGTGATGGACCGTCTCTACCGACTTCTCATGGGCGTCGACGCCGGGCCCGAGGAGCGTGTCCCTGCCGCCCTGCTCTCGGCCGCCATCGGCGGCACCGTCATGCACCCACTGGTCGCGGATCTCGATGACGAGACGCTCCGGTCCCAGCTGTTGCACCTCGCCCGACGTTTCCTCGATCTTCCCGATTGAGTCCCGCACGGCACGATGCTGTCGTATCGGAGATCGGATCCTCGGTATGAGCCTGAATAGCGGGCGCATGCAGAAGGAAGCTATGCCTAGGCTGGGCGTTCAAGATGCCAGATCAATAGGTACGGCGTGTCGAGGAAAGCCTGGCGTGTAGCGTCCGGCAGTACGGGAGTACAGCTTCTGCCCGTCAGCAGGCGGCGTGAGTTTCTCCGAGGGAGACGCTGAATCCATGCCATCCTGCTTTTTGGTTGAGTAGGACGCTGTCGCATCGTCCGACCTGCCTGTGTCTGATTGGTCGGATGGCAGAGAAGCTGAAGTGCACTCCACAGTGGTCCACGGGATTCGCGTTTTCGCCTCGTATCGGTCAGACGTGTTTCGTGCTGATACCGGTGTGGTCCGTCTCCATGAGCCTGCAGATTCCTGTTCAGCCTGGACAGGCACTGACCGAGGCTGTTGTCACAACCTCGAGGCACCATCGAGCCGTGGATGAACGCCGATGCAGGGTCTGTGAACGCGTCTTCAAACCATCAAGCCGACATCTTCGTTGTCCGGCCTGTCGGGCAAGGGATGTGTGCGCATGTGGGAATCCAAAACAGGCGAAGTCGCTTACCTGCGGAATCTGTAGAACCGAAGCCGCAGACGCCAACGGGAACTGGAAGGGAGGGCGTACGCGCCATAAGGCTGGATACACCATGGTTCGTGCCCCTCGTCATCCTCGCGTCGGACGCAGTCCTTACGTATTCGAGCACATCCTCGTAGCAGAGGAACTCCTTGGCAGACATCTGGTCAATGGGGAGACGGTTCATCACAGAAACGGAACGACAACCGGCCAGAAAACCTTGAGCTTTGGACAAGGCCCCAGCCCTCGGGCATCCGGGTTAGTGATGCCATCGCATGGGCGCACGCGGAAATCGAACGCTACGAGGGTGACGGCGCACCTCCAACAACCCTCACGGGTGTTCCGTGAGGATTCTTGGAGGTGGCGGGAATCGAACCCGCGTCCTCCGGCTTCTCAGTGGGTCTTCTCCGAGCGCAGCCGGTGTTGGATTGTCGGGACCACCCCCGCTACCGGCGGCGGCGGTGGTCCGTATCCGACTAAGTTTTCCCTGACGGCCCGTCGGCGCAGCCGGTCAGGTGAGTCCCGCTTGATGTCGCCCGGACCCGGCCCGCAGGACTGAGACCGGCCGGACGTCGCTGTTCTTAGGCAGCGAGCGCGAGCTGAGGCTCGGCGTTTATTTTTTGTTCCGGCTCTTTAACGTGGCTCCGGAGACCACGGCTCGCTTCTTCCACCTCGACGACCAGAGTCGAAGCCTGTCACCCCCGGGGTCTCTCCAGTGGCCGAACCGAGTGTCCGACCGCGGTTCCATCTTACCGGCCCGACGACCATCGGTCAGCCGTTGGAGCCGGGACACCGGGGGAATGGCCGTCCCGGATCTCCCGATCGGCGAATTCCCGGTGGGGCTTCCGATCCGGGGTGTCAGCGGTGGGGAGTACCCCGGGTGGCGGCCCGAGCCTCCCGGGCGGCCTCCCGGCCCGCGTCCCGGGTGGCGATGGCATGGCGCTTGTCGTACTGTCTCCGCCCCCGGGCCAGGGCCAGTTCCACCTTCGCCCGCCCGTCCTTGAAATAGATCGAAAGCGGCACCATGGTCAGCGACTGTTGCTGCGAGCGCCCCATCCATTCGTCGATCTGGCGGCGGTGGAGCAGCAGCTTCCTCCTCCGGTCCGGTTCGTGGGCGCCGAACCCGTTGGCCTGGGCGTAGGGAGGTACGTGGACGCCGAAGAGCCACATCTCCCCGTCGATGATCCGGGCATAGGAGTCCTGAAGGGCGATGCGGCCGGCCCGGAGGGACTTCACTTCGGAGCCCTGGAGGACGACGCCGCATTCGGCGGTCTCGAGGATGTCGTAGTCGTGCCGGGCACGCCGGTTGGAGGCCACCACCCGGTTGGCCTCCCGTGCCGCCTGCTGGCCCGGCCCCTTGGCGCCACGACCTGTGGCGCCGGGCACCGCCTCCTTCTTCCGTGCAGCAGCCATCGTCAGTGGACGGTAGTCGCCCGATCCGAACCTGGCTTCCTCTAGCCTGCAAATCATCATGCTCTCGCTCCCCAGGGCCGTGCACGACCAAATGGTGGCCCACTGTCTGGTCGGACTGCCCGACGAGGCCTGCGGCCTGCTCGGGGGCAACGTCGAGACAGGCGCCGTCGTGACCTGCTATCCGACCCGCAACATGGCAGCCTCCGCCAAGCTCTACACCGTGGATCCGAAGGAGCACCTCCAGGCCGACCGCAATGCGGAGGCCGCCGGAAATTCGATCATCGGGGTTTTCCACTCCCATACCCATACCGAGGCCTATCCGTCACCCACCGATGTGGCCCAGGCCCCCGATCCGGGTTGGCACTACGTGCTGGTCTCCCTGCGTGACGTCCAACCGGTGGTCAGGAGTTTCCGGATCGTCGACGGTGCCATCGCAGAGGAACCGGTGCGCCTGGAGCCCGGGTAGAATCCCAACCCAACCGGTCAGGTATTTGCCCGGCCCAGGCGGGTCGTTGCGAGCCGCCCCCGCAGCCAGAGGAGATCCCGTGCCCATCCCCGTCAACCTGCCCACCGTCCTGCGATCCCATGCCGGAGGCGCCAAGACCGTGTCGGCGGAGGGCTCGACGGTAGGAGAGGTCCTCTCGGCCCTGGTGGAGGAGTATCCGGGCCTGTCCGGCCAGGTCATCGCCGAGGGCGGGAGCTTGCACAAGTTCGTCAACGTGTATCTGAACGACGACGACGTCCGCTACATGTCGGCTCTCGACACCCCGGTCAAGGACTCGGATGAGATCTCGATCATCCCGGCCGTGGCCGGGGGAGCGGTAGGCAACGGAGCCCTTCGCCTCCGATGACCGCATACAGCTCCGTTCTCGAGCTGATCGGCAATACGCCGTTGGTGGACATCACCCAACTGAGCCCCACCCCGGGGGTACGGATCCTGATCAAGCTCGAGGGTCAGAACCCCGGCGGCTCGGTCAAGGACCGGATCGCCCTGTCCATGATCGAGGAGGCGGAGAAGGACGGCCTCCTCGAGCCGGGCCAGTCCCTGATCGAGCCGTCGTCGGGCAACACCGGTATCGGCCTGGCCCTGATCTGCCGGATCAAGGGCTATCACCTGAAAGTCGTGCTGGCCACCAACGTCTCGATCGAGCGACGACAGCTCCTGGAGGTCTGGGGAGCGGAGATCATCGAATCCCCCGGCTCCGAGGGTTCCAACGGCGCCGTGCGCAGGGCGCAGGCGCTGGCCGCCGCGCACCCCGAATGGGCGTTCCTCTACCAGTACGCCAATCCGGCCAATCCCAAGGCCCACTACGAGGGAACCGGCCCCGAGATCTGGCGCGACTGCCCGGAAGTGACCCACTTCGTAGCCGGTCTCGGCACCTCGGGCACCCTGCTCGGTGTCGGCCGCTATCTGAAGGAGCAGAACCCGGCCATCAAGGTGCTGGCCATCGAGCCGCCGGCCGGTGAGTTGGTGGACGGGCTCCGCAACCTCGCCGACGGCTACATCCCGCCGATCTTCGTGGACAACCGTGGGGAGGAGCTGCTCGACGGGAGGCGCATCGTACGCCCACGGGAGTCGATCGAATGGACCCGGAGGCTGACCGAAGTGGGGATATTCGCCGGGATCTCCACGGGGGCGGCGCTGGCCGGAGCGGTCAAGACAGCCGCATCCATCGACTCGGGGACGATCGTGGTGGTCTCCGCCGACGGCGGGTGGAAGTATCTCTCGACCGGTGCCTGGACCGACGACCTGGATCTGGTCGAGGAGCGGGCCAAGCTGATCACCTACTTCTGAGCCGCCCGCCCCCCAAGCGGTCGCGGTCGGCAGGGCATCGTTAGTCTGCACTGATGACCGAGCCTCCCATCCCCCGGCTCCGGTCCGAGGCGGACCGGCCTGTCGGGCCCGGACTGTCGCTCACCGTGCTCGGCTGCGATGGGAGCTGGACGGGACCGGATGGCGCCGGCAGCGGCTACCTGGTGAGGTCAGGGGCGACCAACCTGCTCGTGGATGCCGGCCCCGGCACCTTCGCCAGGCTTCAGCGGCACCTCGACCCGGAGTTGCTCGATGCCGTGTTCATCTCGCATCACCATCCTGACCACTGGACCGACCTCTACGCCCTGGCCACCCACGCCCAGTTCGTGCTGAGCCGACCGGCCATCCCCGTCTTGGCGCCGGCCGGCTTCGGCCCGCGGGCCGGGATCCGAGAGTTGCCGGCCTTCGATTGGCGTCCGGTGGGCGACGGTGGAGCGGCCCACCTGGGCGACCTCGATCTCTCCTTCCATCGCACCGACCACAGCTTCGAGACGCTGGCCGTGCGCATCGACGGAGGCTCCCGGGCCCTGGGCTACTCTGCCGACACCGGCCCCGCCTGGTCGTTGGCCGAGCTCGGGACCGGGCTCGACCTCGTCCTGTGCGAGGCGACCTATACCAGCGAGCATGAAGGGACCGCGGGCCATATGAGCGGACGCCAGGCAGGGTCCCAGGCGCGAGCCGCCGGCGCACGGCGCCTCGTGATCACCCATCGATGGCCGACGATTGACGCCTCCGTCGTGGCGTCGGAGGCCGAGACGGCGTTCGGCGCCCCGGTGGAACAGGCTGCAATCGGAAAGGAATTCGAACTGTGAGCAACGGAACCACTGCTCGGCGCATCACCGGGCGCGGGGATGGCCGGGCCACCGACGAACTGCGCCCCGCCCAATTCGAGCGGGACTTCACGGTGTTCGCCCCGGGCTCCGTCCTGGTGTCGATGGGCCGGACCCGCGTGTTGTGCACCGCCTCGGTGGAGGAGCGGGTCCCGCCCTGGATGCGGGGCAGCGGCAAGGGATGGGTCACCGCCGAATACTCCCTCCTGCCCGGCTCTACCGGCGAGCGGGTCTCGCGCGAGGCCGCCAAGGGGAAGCAGTCCGGGCGGACCCAGGAGATTCAGCGGCTGATCGGCCGGTCGTTGCGCTCGGTATGCGATATGGCCGTCCTGGGTGAGTTGCAGATCACCGTGGACTGCGACGTGATCCAGGCTGACGGCGGAACCCGGACCGCATCGATCTGCGGGGCCTACGTGGCCCTGCACGATGCGTTGAGCCGGCTCATCCAGAAGGGGACATTGCGAGCCAATCCCCTGACCGAGGCGGTGGCCGCCGTGTCGGTGGGGGTGGTCGAGGGCGTGTGCATGCTCGACCTGCCGTACGAAGAGGACAGTCGGGCCGAAGTGGACATGAACGTGGTGATGACCTCATCGGGCCGGTTCATCGAGGTGCAGGGGACCGCCGAGGGGATGCCGTTCACCAAGGGGGAGCTGGACGAAATGCTCAGCCTGGCCGAGCACGGGATCGCCCAGCTCCTCGATCTGCAGACCGAGACGCTGGCAGAGCCCCCGTCCCCCCGCTGACGGATGTCATCGCTCCGGATGGTGATGGCCAGCGCCAATCCTGACAAGGCGGCGGAGATCCGGGCCATCCTGGGGGCCGTCCCCGGGGTGGTGCTGGATCCCCGGCCCGCTGACGTCTCCGATGTCGAGGAGACCGGGGACACCCTGGTTGCCAACGCCCGGCTGAAGGCGTTCGCCATCGTGGACGCCACCGGCATGGCTGCCGTCGCCGACGACACCGGTCTCGAGGTCGAGGCCCTGGGGGGCGCCCCTGGGGTCTACTCGGCCCGCTACTCCGGCGAGCACGCCAGCTATGCCGAGAACGTGGCCAAGCTGCTCGGCGAGCTGGAGAAAGTCGGAGCCGACACGCAAGAGCGCAGACGAGCACGGTTCCGATCGGTGGCCCTCGTCGGATTTCCCGACAGGAGCGAGGTGTGGGCCGACGGCCAAGTGGCCGGAGTCATCACTGGACAGGCCATCGGCGGGGCCGGGTTCGGCTACGACCCGGTCTTTGCCCCTGACGGCTGCCAGGGTCGCACGTTCGCACAGATGAGCCCTTCGGAGAAGCACCGGATCTCGCACCGCGGCCGGGCGTTCCGGGCCCTCGCCGAGCGCCTCGAATCGAGGCTCGGTGCGCCTTGATCCGGTGCCCACGGGTAGCGTCGGGGTCCACCAGAGCATGGAGGTCTTCACGTGAGCGAGGTGTCACCGGGACCCGGGTGGTGGCTGGCGTCGGACGGGAAGTGGTACCCGCCCGACCAGGCGCCGGGGTTTGCCCCGGAGGCCGCAGCCATCGAATCGCTCCAGGGACAGGCCGCCGGGCTCCCGCCGTCGGCTCCCGACCACCCCGTCGAACCTGCGCCGCCGACACCGGGCTACGTCGCGCCTCCTGCCGGCCACGGCTCCTGGGCGCCACCGGGGGCAGCCGAGTACGGCCCTCCGCCGGGGATGCCGGGCCCTCCCGGCCCTGGATCGCCGGTCAACCCGGGGTACGGCTTCCCGCCACCCGGGCCCGGCTATGGCTATACGCCGGTGAGCACGACGAACGGGTTGGCCATCGCCTCGTTGGTTTGCTCGTTCTTCTTCTGGCTCTCCGGGATCGGGTCCGTCCTGGCCATCATCTTCGGCTTCATCGCCCGCTCCCAGATCAGACGGTCAGGGGGCGCCCAGCAGGGCGCAGGACTGGCGCTGGCCGGCATCATCATCGGCTTCGTCGGGATCGTCATCGGGATCGGCATCATCGTCGCCATCATCGTCGCCGTCCACCACTGCGATCAGACCGGGAACTGCACCTTCAACACGGTGCACACCGGGAACTGACCCGGGTCCGACGCCCGATCAGGCCACTCCGTTGTGGCCGGGTTCGTCGGTGTGCACGGTAGGTGCCCACGGGTCATCGGTGATCGGAGGGGGCATCATGGCCACCTCGGCCAGGTTGCTCACCGGGACATCGCCGGCGCCGTCCATGGTGACCGGCCCCGCCGGGGCGCCAGGTTGGACGGAGTGCTCGGCGTACTTGGCCGGGAGGCCCGTACGAGGTGGCGGCGGCAGGGTCCCGATGCCGGAGGCGGGCAGCCCCGCATTCACGGTTCCCGGAGCACCGCCCTGGACATCGCCCCCACCTGGAACCGGATCCAAGGCAATGAGACCCGCAGTGTGGAGGTCACGGAGTGTGCGGAGGCCGACGATCTGTTCGCCGCCGATCTGTTCGAGTACCTCTTTGACGGTGTGGCCACCGTTGCCGACAGCGGTCAGCACCCGCCACTGGTCGCTTCGAATCTGGATGTCATGGTTGGGCGCGGTGGGGGACAGGGTCACCTCCGATTCGAGTGGGATGACCCGGCGGATCTCCCACCACTCCTCGACCTGGGGACGAACCTCGTTCAGCACGGCCGCCACCGGGACGGTCGGCTGTCCGCTCGACGAGGTCACCCCGACGGTGAAGTGGAGCCAGCCGTCGGTGGCGCAGGCCAACTCGAAGACCGCCTGTCCGATCGTGGTCGCCGCACCCACTTGGGCATTGGACAGGTTGCCGTCTGCCAGCCACAATCTGCCGTCGACCTGGTCGCTGACTACCCGCACCTCACCGGTCTGCGAAGTGTAGGCAAGCAGTGAAAGGACATCGGACAGCTTGAACACCGATAGTGATCCGACGAGAGACGCCATGGGCGCCTCCTCGGGGGACTTCGATGAACTCATGGTCGGCTCCTTTCGGATTGCGGTGGACCCGGGGGATGGCACCGCAGGGGATATCGCCGTCCCACCTTCGCCGCCGTTCGGTGCGCCGCGGGGAGATTCGGCTGATGGGTCGCCAAGGCGGTCCGACCCGGCGCCCTGGTCGTCACTTGATGGTTCCCGCAGGGACCGTCTCCTCCTGGCCATCGCCCATGCCCTTCGGTCGAGACTGCCTGGCCAAATCAGAGTAACCGCATTTGGTGAAGAACTCCACACTCGGAGTGGTCGGCCGGCCCACGTCCGACTATGACCCGATCCGCCGGCCGACGATCGGCGTGCGGTTCAGGCGTGCGGGTCGGGCGGGCAGCTCAGGCGCTCAGGGGCGTCAGGAGACGGTCACCAGGGTGCCGATCGGGGTGAGGGGGTACACCACCGCGGCATTGGCGGGAGGCATCTCCACGCAGCCGACGCTCTGCGGGGTTCCATAGCTTCCCCGAACGAAGCCATGGAGGGCGTCCCCGCCGTTGAAGTAGCTCACCCACGGAATTCCCGGGTCGGAATATTTGGACCCGTCGGGATTGGTGCCTGACATGGTGGTCACCTTGTAGCGCACGTAGACGGGGAAGGTTCCCGAGTCGGTGGGGGCGGCGGCCACGCCGGTGTTGGCCCTCGTCGAATAGACCTCGGCCCCGTTGCTGTAGACGGTGGCCGTCTGGGGGATGGTCTTCGACACATACACATAGTTGTAGGGAGCCGGGTCCATCGTCCCCGCGTTCGCGTCGGCCAGCAATTGCTCCCATACCCCCGGCCCGGCCAGACCGTCGGTCTTCATGTTGTGCTGGGACTCGTAGACCATGACCGCGCCCTTGGTGATCTGGTTGGTCGAGCCCACGGTCCACTGGCCCTGAAGGGATGCCGGCTCACTCCACCGCCAGTCGAACGAGCCCTCTTGTGCCTGAGCAGCCTCCTGGGAGGCAGCCAGCGGACCGGCGGGGGTGAAGCTGACCGGGAGATAGCCCAACTGGGCCAGGAGCTGTTGCAGGCGGAGCGTGCTGCCCGCGGCCACCGTGAATCGGATCGACGACGGCTGGCCCAGCCTCTTCCCGGCGGCGCTGACCACCCCGCCGTCCCCCCCGGGTATCGAGATCGTCTCGGTGGCCAGGGGCACCAGCGGCGCCGAAGCCACGAAGGTGAAGGTATCGGGGGTCACCACCTGCCAGGTGCCGGCGACCGCGGGGCTAAGCGAGGGAGTGGGCGAGCGGCGGCTGATGGGAGCGGAGAACTGCACCGACAGGGTGGCGTCGCTCGGAATCTGGGTCGTCCCGTCGGCGGGGCTCACCGAGACCACGCTCAGGGGACCCGGATCGGCCGCGGCCACCACCGCGGCCGCCGTCGATGTCGGGGAGGCAAGCGCCCGGCCGTCGGGGCCGCGGAGTGCGAATGCCGCAATTCCGACCCCGAGCACGGCTACCGCCACCAGGGCGACACCGATCGGCCAGCCCCTGCTCCGTATGCGGGGTGGCGTCGAACCCGGTGATCTCGAATGTGCGTGTGCTGCCGGCATCGCCTCTCCTCGCTCCGAAAATTCTACCAGTCCGCGGGGGCAATTCGGCCCCATGGGGAGCGAGCTCGCAGGGTGGCGCAGAAAACCCCGATGCATCTCCCGGCGCGTCAGTCGGCCGGCCGGGATCCGATCCGCTCGCCGATGGCCAGCTCGAGGGCGGAGATGAGTTGGGGATCGGTGAGCTTTCTTCCGTCGGGGCCACGCACGTAGAAGGCGTCGACCACGGCCGATCCGAACGTGGACACCTTCGCCGAGGTGACATCGAGACGGTGGTCCACCAGGGCCTGGGTGATGCGATGGAGCTGGCCGACGACGTCCTCGGCCCGCACCTCGACCACCGTGGCCGTCGCCGAGGCGTTGTTGTCCACCGTCACCTGGGTGGACACCAGATGAGGGGTGACGGCTCGCCGGTCGGCCCGGTAGGTCCGGGCCCGTTCGGCCAGCTGGGCCTCGATGGAGAGCTTGCCGGCCATGATGGCGGCCAGATCGTCCGCCAGGCGGGCGACCGGAGGCCATCGGCCCCTGGAGGGCTCCACGGTGAAGATGTCGACCGCGACCCCGTCCTCGCCGGCCACCACCGCCGAGCGGACGTTCAACCCGTGCATGGCCAGCGCCCCGGTGACTTCGGCCAGTAGTCCCGACCGGTCGGGCGCCACCACGGTGACGATCGGGTCGTCGATCGAGATGGCCGGCACCCGGTGGGAGCGGACGGTTTCCATGATCACCCGGAGTTCGTCGGTCAGCCACGGAGTCGGTGCGGTGGCGGGCTCGCCGGCCAGCAGCCGGCTGGTCCGTTCGACGAGCTCGGCGATCAGCCCCGCCTTCCACGGACCCCAGGCGGAGGGACCGGTGGCCAGACTGTCCGCCTCGACCAGCGCGGCCAGCAACTCGAGCGTGGATCGGCTGCCGACCTCCTTGGCCACCCGTTCCGCGGTGGCGGGGTCGTCGAGGTCCCGACGGGTGGCCGTGTCGGGCAGCAGCAGGTGCAGGCGCACCAGGGTGACCAGGATGTCGACGTCGCCGTCGGGAAGCCCGATCCGATGCCCGATGTCGGCGACCACGCTCATGCCCACCTCGGTGTGATCTCCGGGGAAGCCCTTCCCGATGTCGTGGAGGAGGGTGCCGATCAACAGGAGGTCCACCCGGCCGACCCGGTGGGACAAGGTGGCGGCGTTGGCCGTGGCCTCGAGCAGATGGCGGTCCACTGTGAAGCGGTGATACGGGTTGCGCTGGGGCTTGTTGCGGACCGCGGCCCATTCGGGCAGATAGCGCTCGATGATCCGGCGCTGGTCCAACGCCTCGAGCGCAGCGATGGCCGGCGGTCCGGTGGCGAGCACCCGCACCAGGGCGGCCCGCAGGCCGTCGGGCCAGGGCACCGGAGGGGACGGTGCCTTGCGGCCGAGGAGGTTGAGCGCATCCCGGGCGATGGGCAGGTTCTTTTCGGCAGCCACCGCGGCCAACCGCAAGGAGATCGAGGCGTCCGTGCTCACATTGGCCGTCTCGACCAGGACCACTTCGTACTCGGTGACCCCCACCTCCGGATCGCCGGGGACGACCCGGACGGCCTGGGCCCGCCCGGAGGAGCCATCCCGGCCGTCGGACCGCCTCCGCCAGCGATCAGGTCCCTGGGCGCGGGGCCACGCACCGCGCCGGCGCCAGGCGTCGTCAGCTTCCCAGGCAATGGTTCGGCCGGCGGTTGCCACCGTGCCCATGAGCGAGTCGCTGTCCGGCTCCCCGAGGGTCCGGGCCACTGCGTCCTGTTCCTGCAGGAGCAATTTGTTCTGCTCCCGGCCGGCATTCCTGTGCAACTCGACCCGAATGGAAGTCAGCACTCTCCGGGCATCGTCGATGGCGACGGTGTCCACGTAGTCGGCCAGGACCGGCACGGCCCGCATCACGGCCGTCAGGGCCACGACGTCGCGAAGGCCTCCATGGGACTCCTTCAGGTCGGGCTCGAGGAGGAACCCGACATCGCCGAACGACCGGCGCCGCTCCTCCACCAGGTCGGCCAGCACCCCGAGCCAGGGGGGATTCTGCTTCGACCACCGCTCACGGGCGCGCTCGAGGACCGGCGCCGCCACCCTGGCGTCGCCGCACACCACCCGGGCGTCCAGCAGCCCGAGGGCCACCCGCAGGTCGCCGCCGGCCATCTCCAGGGCCTCGTTGGGGCGACGGACGCTGTGGTCGAGGGAGATCCCCTCGTCCCAGACCGGGTACCAGATCCGGTCGGCGGTGGTGGATATGTCCCGGCGGCCCCGGTGGATGAGCACGACGTCGAGATCGCTGAACGGGCACAATTCGGATCGGCCGTAGCCGCCCACCGCCACCAGGGCCATTCCTCGTCCGTCACCCCCGGTGGCCTCGTCGAACAGGCCGGCCAGCCACTCGTCGGCCGCCGCCGCGTAGGCCCGGCAGAACGCATCCCCCCGCAGGTCCTCACACTCGATGAGCGTCTGCCGTCGCGCACGCAGGGACACGGCCGGACCGTACCACCGGCCAGGTCCGGGCAGCCGATCGCCCGCAGCCGGCGGGGGGGTCGCGGGGCCTCAGCGGCCCGGGGCGATTATCCTGTGCCCCATGGAGCAGAACGAGCGGTCGGGACTCAGCGTGTTCGACGGCGTCCTTATCGTCGGGGGCGGCATCATCGCCATCGTCGTGGCCTTCGCCGTACTCAGCTTCGTGGCCGGCATCGTCTGGTTCATGGTCAAGGTCGCCGTGGTGGTCGCCCTGGTCCTGGTGGTGGCCAAGCTGGTGTTCCGCCGGCGATAGCCGGACCGGTCGACGGCTTACACCACCCCCTGCTCGAAGGCTCGCCCTACGGGGCGATCATCGACTCGAAGAACTCGATGTGTTCGGTCACCATGCGGTTGGTCGAGAAGTAGCCCTCCACCGCCAACCGGCAGTCCGAGCGCTGCAACTCGCCGAGCCGGCCTATGGCGTCCACCATCTCGCCCTCATCTTCGCAGAGGAACCCGGTGCGGCCGTGGTCGACCACCTCGGGGGCGGCGCCCTCCGGAAAGGCCAGGACCGGCGTGCCGCAGGCCATCGCCTCGATCATCACCATGCCGAACGGCTCGTTCCACCGGATGGGGAAGAGGAGCGCCGATGCCCCCGCCAGAAGCTCGAGTTTTCGCTCGTGGGAGACCTCGCCCAGGTAGTGGGCGTCGTTGCCGAGTTGGGGTTCCACCTTCTCGGCGAAGTAGCTCAACTCCCACGGCTCGCGCATCTTGGCGGCCAGCAATATGCGGATGCCTGCCTTGCGAGCCACCTCGACGGCCCGGTGCACACCCTTGTCTTCGGCCATGCGGCCCAGGAAGAGGACATAGGGGCCATCCTTGTCCCCCCGGCCGTCCCCCATGGGGAAGTGGGTTGCGTCCACGCCGTGGTGGATGACGCGGGCGATGGGGATCTCCGGAGCGGCTCGCCGCTGCGCGTGGGAGATGGCCACGATGGGAACGCGTTCGGCGTTCACCCGGTAGAGGTCGCTCAGCTCGTCGTTGAACGGGCCGTGGATGGTGGTGGCCACCGGAAGCCCGGGGTAGTGCTCGGAGTGGAACGGCCCCATCACCGTGTGGTCGTGGACCACATCGCAGTCGCGCACCGCCTCATAGGCGTGGATGACGTGGCGGATCTCGGGGACGGCCATGCCGATGCGGGTGCCCTCGGCTTCCGGGAGGATCCATTGGCGCGGCACCGGACACGTGGACTCCCCGGTGGTGAAGAGGAGGACGTCGTGCCCGGCACTCTGGAGGCCCCGGGCCAACTGGTCCACCACCAGCTCGATGCCGCCGTAGAGCAGGGGAGGGATGGGAGTCCACGGCGGTGCGATCATTCCGATCCTCATGGAGAGATTCAAGCATCTCGACGGGGGAGGGTAGGATCGCCGGACGCCACGGCGGCGTGGCCGAGTGGTTTAGGCAGGGGCCTGCAAAGCCCCGTACGGCGGTTCGATTCCGCCCGCCGCCTCCAATTGGACCGGGTCTGCACCTGTCCGGCGCCGGGCGCCGATCCCAACCGGGGGCGAACTCGGTATCTCAGGGATCCGGCGGAGTGGCGTAGTCCCAGACGAGGTGGGAATCCTCGTTCGCCTCGAGCAAGAGGTTGGCCGGTACCTCTTTGTCGATGTGGCCGATCAGGCCGCTGTAGACGCCGTAGCCGACCAGTTGCTGCAGCCGAAGCGGGAATTGGCGAACGGTCGCCAGAGGCAGGCCCAGCTGCTGGTTCTCCTGCTGGCGGATGTAGCCCGCGCAGTAGTTCATGGCGATACCCACTCGGCGCCGCTGGGTCGTATTCGCCCCTCCGCCGTGCCAAAGGCTGCCGTGCCACACCAACACGCTGCCCTTGGCCATCTCTGCGGGAATCGAGTCGTAGTGGCTGAGGAGGTCCGGCGAGGCGTCGGCCTTGTGCGACCCGGGGATGATGCGGGTGGCCCCGTTGGCCTCGGTGAATTCAGTGAGAGCCCACATGGTGTTGCACACCGTCGGGGGATGTGGCTTCGGAAGGGGAATGATCTGATCGTCGGCGTGGATCGGCTGCGGGGACTCATCAGGGCCGATGGCGATGGACGAAAGCGAGGAAACCAGCAGTCCCTCATCGAGGACACCCTCGCAGATCGGCAGGATGGCTGGATGGACCGGAACCAGCTCGAAGTCGGGGCCGTGGGCGAGGAGGTTGTAGATCCGGGTGGTATGGGTTCCTTCGAACGTGTTGCTGGCCGGCACGATGCCGAGTTCGAGCTCCAGGCGGAGCAGGGCTTCGTTGAGGGCATCGACGAGACCGACGTCGATCGCATCCTCGACGATGGTGTAGCCCTGGTCTGCGATGCGGTCCAGATGGCCGCCGATGCCAGTACCCATTGTTCCCCCTACATCTCAAGACTGTGAACCGAGCCTATTGTGCGAGGGATGCGCCGCCGGAAAAGAGGGCCGGACAACCGCTATGAGCTGGTCACGTGCGCCTGGAAGGGCCACGCCCTGGTCGGCACCGATGCTGCCGAGGTCACTGCGGACGATGCGTTCGTGGTGCGAGAGGGTGGCGGCCTGCGGTGGTACCGGTGCCTCCGATGCGATGCCTGGTTGTGCGGGCCGATCCCCGAGGAGCCCAGCCGCGAACGGGTAACCCCCCGGGAGGAGATCCAGATTCCGGCCCGCGGCCCGCTGTTGCGCGATCGCTACGTGCTGCGGCTGATCGCGCTCGATCGGGCCATCCATGTAGTGGTGCTCAGTGTCCTGGCCGTCGTGCTGTTCACCTTCGCCAAGCACGACGCCGCGCTCCATCGTGACTACCTCAACATCATGAACGACCTGTCAGGAGGAAGCCCGGGCGAGACTCAGGTTCGGGGCATCCTCGGCTACCTGCGCAAGGCGTTCGAATACTCGCCCCGGCGGCTCATCCAGCTGGGACTGGCGGTCACCGCCTACGCGGCATTGGAGGCGACCGAGATGGTGGGCCTGTGGTTCAGCAAGCGGTGGGCCGAATACCTGACCCTCGTCGCCACCACTGCCCTCGTCCCTTTCGAGGTCTACGAGCTCACGCTCAGGGTGAGTGTGTTCAAAGTGATTACGCTGGTCATCAACGTGGCCATCGTCATCTATCTCCTTCTGGCCAAGCGGCTGTTCGGTCTGCGGGGAGGTCACAAGGCAGAGGCGGAGCGCCGGCGCCGGCTGGGTGGTTGGGGGGCCATCGAACAGGCCACTCCCGCGGTGCCGTCAGCCGTTCCGTAGCGGGTGATCGGGTCCCGGAGCTCACCAAGACCGAGGTCCATGGGCGCGCTCCGACCCGGTCCGTCGAAGTTCAACCCGAAGGCGGTATGGACGCGAGTGGTAACGTCGTCCCCCACGGGCCGTTGGCGCAGTTGGTAGCGCACTTGCATGACACGCAAGGGGTCATCGGTTCAAGTCCGGTACGGCCCACTGCTGTTGACCAGGGGAATCTGTATTCGATCGAGTTCGTGTTGTTCTGGTTCTCATGCTGGCGGGGAGCCAACTGGGGAGCCATTCGCATCGGTCGCCTGCTACGAGCTGATCATGACAGCAGGCTGGCCTTCGGCCCTGGTACTTGGGTGTCTTCTAGGTGCAGATCAGCGACACCCCGGTGTTCCTCGACGCGGTGACAGAGGCGGGCGCCGACGATGAGAAAGTGATCCATAGAGGCACTGGCAGTGGCCAGCGGCGGTACCCTGCGGGCCAAGAGACCCGAGCGGGTCTCCGGCTGTGGAGGCGTGCCTTGCCATTCGTACCTCGCTCAATCCTGGAGTCGGCAGTATTTCTCTACCAATCGGAGGAAGACGCCCACTCCGGGACGCGATGGGGAGGTTCAGGCTTTCTCGTGGTGATGTGGATCGGTGGAAGGGGCGAACCCGTCGACCCAGTGTTCTGTCACCGGTTCGCGGTGACAAACGACCACATTGTCACCGGCGCACAAGCACCCGTGCTCCGAATCATCAGGGCGGACAAGAAGGTTCAGATCGTTGACGGCTCGGACAAGTGGGAGTCGCACCCCCATGGCGATGACGTTGCGGTCCGGTATCTCGCCATCGTCGCAGGGCGCGACTACAACTTCTTTCACTGGGGCCAGTTCCTCTATCCCTATCAGCTGACGGTGAATGGGATTGGTCCGGGCGACAACTGCTTGATGGTAGGAAGGTTCGGGCAGCCATGGACAAACCGCCAACTGGATCGTCCCGTGTTGCGCGTCGGGAACCTTGCAATGCTGCCGGAGAAGATACGACAGCGGGGTCGGGGGTTCGACCAGGAGAGCTACCTCGTGGACATGCGGTCGATCAGCGGATTCATCGGCTCAGCCGTCCTCGTGTAGCTCGGCAATATCGATGAAAGGGTGAAAATAGGAGAAATCCCACCCGACGCCCCCGACGAGCACCGACTGTTGCCAGTGGGATGGGGACCCAGCGAAGTATTGGGCCGATCTTGGGTGCTAGGTGGATTGACCACGAACATTGTTAAAACGGGTTCACCCATGAGGTGAGCCCCCAGGGACAATGTGGAGTTGTTGACACCCACATGACTCCCAGCGTTCGGGGATACGTGGTTCGTGACCTTCGGGGACGCGTGTTCAGGGACAGTCCGAGGGATTGCCCTGGTGCCTTGTCACCCGTCGGCCATAGTGGTCGATCTAGGGTGAAGTGCCGATCGGTTTGTGTGAGGATGTGAGCGTGGTTCCCAGGGTCCACTATGCCCGCCGGGGTGATTTGCACATTGCGTACGCCGTGATCGGCGACGGCCCGATCGACGTTGTGTTCGTCCCGGGATTCGTCTCGAACCTCAACCGGACGCTCGATCCTGAGCACTGGGCGACCGCGGCCACTTGGCTCGAACGACTGGCGCGTTTCGCCCGCGTGATCACGTTCGACAAGATCGGCACGGGCCTGAGCGACCGGTCTACTGATATTCCCGGCCTTGAGGACCGCATGGACGACGTTCGGGCCGTAATGGACGCGGTTGGGTCGGAGCGGGCTGCGCTCGTCGGGGTGTCGGAGGGCGGTCCGATGTCGATTCTGTTCGCGGCGACGTACACCGAGCGCGTCCACTCGCTCACGTTGTACGGCGCGTGCGCCACGTTCAGCCTCACCGACGATCACCCCTGGGCAGCAACCGCCGAGGAAGCGGCCGCCCGGCGCGATCTCGTCCATGAGTACTGGGGAACCGGCCTATGTCTGGCGACCCTCTTGCCTCCTGGTGAAGTCACCGATGACAACGTCGACGCATTCGGTGAGGCAGAGGTCGCGTGCGCGAGCCCAGGTGCGGTGGCCCGGCTGATGGAGATGAACGGACTCATCGATGTGCGTTCGGTGCTGCCGGCGATCTCAGTACCGACGCTCGTGGTCCACGCGACGAGTGACAACTCGGTCCCGTTTCCAAGCGGCGAATACCTGGCCCAGAACATTCCGGATGCGCGGTTCCTCCCGATCGAATTCAACGCCCACCTCTCCGTTCTCCAAACCACGGGCCCGATCGTCGACTGGATCGACGACTTCGAGGAGTTCGTCACCGGTGTGCGACCAACCGGCTTTACGGACCGTGTGCTGGCGACCGTGTTGTATACCGACATCGTCGACTCAACCGCCCGTGCTTCGACACTCGGCGACGCCGCGTGGAAGCAGCTCCTAGATCGCCACGACCGCCTCGTCGGACGCGAGATCGACCGGCATCGGGGCATCTTGGTGAAGTCCACCGGTGATGGTGTGCTCGCGCGTTTTGATGGCCCGGCCCGAGCCGTGTCGTGCAGCCTGGCGATCGCAGACGCCGCACCCAAACTCGGACTGGAGGTTCGGGCCGGGCTGCACACCGGCGAGATCGAGCTGCGTGGCGACGACATCGGCGGCATCTCCGCTCACCTCGGCGCTCGCGTCGCCGCGCTTGCCGGGCCCCGCGAGGTACTCGTGTCGCGCACCGTGCGCGACCTGGTCGCGGGCTCTGGGCTCTCCTTTGTCGACCGGGGCGAACACAAGCTGAAGGGCGTGCCCGACAGCTGGCGGATTTACGCCGCGTCTCGCGAGCCCAGAGCCAACTCCTGAGCTCGAACGCAAACAACCGCGCGACTGGCAGCTCTCCCAGACGCCACGCCGTCGCTTAAGCGAGCGGACAGAGCCTCGCGCATCGTGACATGAGTGTCGGTCGGGGGCAGGGTATATCCGGCGGTCGGGGATACCCCTGAGACAAACGGGTTGAACCTTCCCGGGAGTGGGATTACCGTCGCGAGAGTTCCGTCGCCTTAGGGGTCAGAAATTGGCATTCATTCAAGTCATTGAGCTCACAACCACTCGCCCAGACGAGGTCGAGGCTTTGGTCAGTGAGTGGCGGACGCAGACGGCAGGTCGGCGCACTGCCCAGCGAGGAACCTTCACGAAGGACCGGGACCGACCGAACGTCTACGTCCAGATCGTGGAGTTCCCCTCCTATGAAGATGCCATGGCGAACTCGGAGCTGCCGGAGACCGCATCGTTCGCCCAACGCCTCGCCCTGCTCTGCGATAGCCCGATGCAGTTCCGCAATCTCGACGTTCAGCGAGTCGAGGAGATGTAGCGAGGACAGTCAATCAAACGAAGGGATTTATCTCATGGGACGAAAAGTTGCCGACTGTCGAGACTTCCCGAGCGAGAACGAGTGCACGCTCACGATCTCGGGTGAGGAAGATGAAGTCGTCATCGCAGCCACCCAGCACGCGGTGTCCGCCCACGGGCACGAAGACACCGACGAGGTGCGCACCTGGCTCCGGCAGAACCTGAAGGACGAAGTTCCGGCATAACTCAGAGTTGATACCGCCCCGCTCCCGGTGGTAGGGGCACCATTCTCCTCAGCCACGGCCGAAAAATCCACGGCCATGGGGTCGACTCCCCTCTTTGGGTTAGGGGTTGATCGTGAGCGTAAGCGTCTGTGTCGCCTGGGTCCTGCGTGAAGTGGAGTCCAAACACTTCACCGTGATGGGGTACGTGCCAGCCCGCTTCGGGGTGCCCGAGATCAAGCCACTCTTGGAGAGGCCGACACCGCGGGGCAGGATGCCCATCCCCTTCGGCAGATACTTGTTCCAGGTATACGGCGGCGTGCCACCCACGGCCTCGAGCTGAACCGAATAGGGCTGGCCGACGGTGCCAGGCGGCAGGGAGGTCGTCGTGATGATGACTGGTCCTGGCCCTACCGCAACGTCCGTCGGTCCCGAGCCGGTGGCGACGGTCGCAGGGGTCTTGAGCGAGAGCGCGCCGGTCAGCGCGTCGATGTTGTACTGCGAGAGGGTGTTGTCACCAACGTTGGTGACATAGACGTCCTTGCCGTCGGGAGTTACGGCGATCCCACGAGGGCTCAACCCCGCGGCCACAGTCGCGGAAACCTTGGGCGAGAGCGCGCCGGTCAACGGGTCGACATTGTACTGGGAGAGCGTGTCGCCAGGTGGTGGACCCACTGGGTTGCCGTAGTTCGTGACATATACGCTCTTGCCGTCCGGGGTCACGGCCACGCCATATGGTCCAAATCCCGTGGCGACAGTCGCGGGAACCTTGGGCGACAGCGCGCCGGTCAGCGGGTCGACATTGTATTGGGAGAGAGTGCCGCTCAATCCGATGCCCGTGTTCGTGACGTAAACGCTCTTGCCATCGGGGCTCACCGCCACGCCGTTGGGATCATCCCCCCCTCCGGCGGCGACGGATGCAGGGGTCTTGGGGGACAGGTTGCCTGTCTTTGGGTGGATGTCGTATTGCAAGACCGTACTGCCGCCGCCGATGCCGGTGACGTAGGCGCTCTTGCCGTCGGGAGACACGGCCACCGCCCAGGGTTCAGCTAGTGCGGGGACGGCCACCGTCGGGGGGGACTTGGGCGAAAGTCCTCCCGTTACCGGATTGATGTTGTATTGCCCGATGTTCCTATCGGTATTGCTTACGACGTAGGCACTCTTGCTGTTGGGGGTCACCGCGATGCCTGCGGGAAATCGACCCGGGGAAACCGTCGGCGGGTTTTTAGGCGTGAGCGAGCCGGTCGACGGGTCTACGGTGTACTGCGAGACGGTGTCGATGAAAAAATCGCTGCTGACGTAGACGCTCTTGCCGTTTGGGGTCACGGCCAAAAAGTTGGGGGTCGGGTCTGTGGCCACAGTCGGGGGACTCAATGGAAAGAGGTCGCCCGCAAGGCCAATCGCGTACTGTGAGACACCGGCGGGCGTGCCCTCGTTAGTGACGTAGACGCCGCCCGAACGCTGCGTCGTCAACGGCGAGACGGAACTCCCGGCTGCAGCGGCGGGCGCGGCGTCCGTGATCTGGGACAAAGCGGTCGTCCCCAGCACGAGACATGCGGCAGCCGTGCAAACCCTGGACAAAGTGGCCATTGAGCGACTTACCATGGCGAACTCCCATCGGTTGACGAACAAGCCACAACTCAAAGGGGCCAATGATCGCGCTCGTGCTGTGGTTTAGTTCCCTGCTTTTGACGGTACTCCTTCGCCATCCGGTGTCAAGAGACTTGTCAACTGAGTCGGAGCCGACGGATAGCCCCGAAGTGTCGGTAGGGGGTGCGGCGAGAGGGTGTGCCAATGGCAAGGTCCGACAGATGGTGCCCCAATACATCCCCAGGTGCGGGATGGCTGGGAGCCATTTGGGGAGCCATTCGTCCACTCAAACGGGTTTCCATCGGCTCACACCTAGTGACGCCGATCTGAGCGCCACCTGACTGAGTGCCATACAAGTTCACTGAATCAAGTGCGAGCGTCCCATGACACGCAAGGGGTCATCGGTTCAAGTCCGGTACGGCCCACCCGGTTCCATGCAAACCCTCAATTGTTTCGCTGGCCGACTGTGGCCGGTATTCTTCGCCAGTCGGTCGGAGTGGGGCCTTGCTCGCCGTTCAACTCTGAATTGGATCCGAAGAACTTTCGACTTCGAACGGCTTTCCGTCCCCGTCCGAGCCTTCGGGATCCACACCAGGAGCGGATCGGCCGACAGGGACGGGCCCAGTGCGTTTCCGCAAATATCGCCCATCAGCGGCGCTTCGCCATTTTCCTGCCGACTGGATCTCTCGGTAGATGGCTACCTTGGTGTGATACTCCAGCTTGGTTACCTTTGGATGGTATCTGAGTGCGGAGAGTTTCGCTCGATACGTCAGCCTGCAGACTTTTGCCCGGTACACCAGTTTTGACGGGAGCGTTTTGAGCGGATGAGCCTTCCGTTGAGCGCGGTGCCATTCCTCCTCAACGCGTCGCGTCAGAACGAGAATGATCTCTGCCTGCGTCTCAACCTCACGCTCTAGCCAAAGGGCGTCCTCAAGGCTGCTTTCGAGCTCGGCCACCCTCGCCACGAGATCTTCGTCTGTCGACCTCGCGCGCCCTTCGGGCGGTCCCCCATCGTGATCGTGGCCCATCATCGGATCCCCGATGTGTGCTTGGCGGCGTTGGTCCTCGACCCACTGTCACCTTGAAATGTCCCTCGGCTACCTCGCTGACGTCCCCACTGGATCCATTCAGTGCCACGATGGTTTTCGAATGGGTGCGCCGAGCAATGCAGGGCCAAGGCGTTCAGGCACCGCTCAAGGGTCCCTGCCGAGTGGTGGCCGAGGACTACCACCGAAGCCACGATGACCGTCCACTTCTCTGACGCCGGCGAGGCGCTCATCTCTGACATAGGCACCGAAGCGATTGTCGAAGTGTAGCCGTGTTGGTTCGCTCCTTCGTCAGTACGGTTTGTCGGGAGCGGTCGGGATCGAGTACCTTCCGCGACGACGTCCGGGGTCGGCTGCCGGGTCGAGCGGCAACCGTCGACGGCCCGATCGCCGGACCGAGGATCCCAAGTGTTGGACCGCGACAAGCCCCGCTCGAGGCGATCGCCGAAGAGTGGCGGATGCGGCCCCGCCGCGAGGGCGATCCACACTGCTCCTATCTGGACACCGAGGAGCGCTGAAGCGCGTACTCGT
>Ga0075021_10000326_pt1 | contig 26227 bp, 47 predicted proteins | sample ColStrG_CSR_2012_FD_72749 | JGI IMG/M metagenome (GOLD analysis project Ga0075021, IMG submission 72749) | Freshwater sediment microbial communities in response to fracking from Pennsylvania, USA - Cold Stream Run_MetaG_CSR_2012 | ecosystem: Environmental > Aquatic > Freshwater > Creek >...
CCGCAGCGGTCGCCAGTTCACCGCACGCATCATCCAATTCACGAACACCCGCGCTGGCGGCTTCGTGCTGACCCTGGCAAGCGACGGCCGGAAAATGAGGTGCCGCGACCTACGCCCTGTGCCAGACGGGATTGGGTGTTCCCACTAGGCCGTCTTCTAGCAGCCATCCTACTGTAATACCTTCCAAGCTATGGCTCCCCGCGAACCAGATCTCCATTGGATACAGAAGGCCCTCGACGGCCTCTCCGAACCTCCGCGCGATCGCGACCACAGCCACGGCCGTGGCCCCGTGCGGGTAGATCAGGCGATCCGCAGAACTGATCGGGCCTATGGGAAACAAACATCATGCCTCCCGGCAGGTCGTCTTAAATCTCCCAAGTGTTGACGAGAGGTCGCGGGGGCGCTGCACCGGGCATTGTTGCATTTGGGCATCGCGTTCCAGAACAATGCGGTCTAAGCGCCTCATAGGGTTGTTTCGATCTTCTTCGACGCGGTAGAACTTTTTTGTTGGTCGCGACCAACGGTAAAATCGCCACCGGTCGAAGGAGAGGACGTATGTCGAACATTATCGACAAGAAATGGACATTATCTCTCAGCGCCGTGCTGGCAATGCTTTTGAACAGCGCCTGGGTCGAGGGCGATTTTCCAATTGAGGGAGTTTTCACGCAAAACGAAGCCTGTCGCGGCGACGGCAGCAAGCAGGAATTCCTGCGCGTCAAGATTACTCCGCAGGATGTATCCTACTCGGGTGGAATCTGTTCCATCGACACCAGACAACAGGACGCAGACAAAGTGGGCATGAAGGTCACTTGCAAATTCAAGTCAGGTGCAGTGATGTCGAGTACCATCAATTTCACCAAGAAGGACAACAATACTTTCGACATGACGCAACAGGACGGAACCTACAAGGCCGTTCTGCATCGTTGCCTCGGATAGGGCGGCCCGCCGAGCTTCAACCTCGGTCCTGCGAGCGGCAGCACTTTGGTACCCCGGCCTGCACATTAAGCCCCTGCAAACTTGCGTGCTTTAGCGCCATTTTGCTCGATACCTGAAAGGCGCAAGATTCCTCCATCCTCCTCTATCTGGGCGCGATAGTGGTCGAGAACAAATAGACGAAGGGCCGACGACAGGTTGCTGTGGGCACGCCCAGAATCGATGGCCGACACCATTTCTGACAATGTCTGATGGCGACCCATCGCGATCTTCTGGAGTTCTTTCCAGAAAGCATCTTCGAGGCTGACGCTGGTTTTGTGGCCAGAGATAACGATCGAGCGTTTGAAGACAGCCGACTTCATTACCCCCTCCCGGTTTCGAATCAACGTCAAGCGAACTCAGGGGGCTCATTGAACGGCGTGGAGATTACGCGCGACTTTTCTGCAACCATTCAAAATGCAACAGAAGCCGTTCTCGCGCCTTTCCGCTCATTCAACTCGCGAAGATTGAAGCGATCCCCCCGAACCCAACAATCCATTCGCAGCGGTAAAACATGGAGTCGAAATGTGCTCGCACGGAGGCGAGCGAATGACATTTTCGAACGTATCGGCTATGTGGATGTGCCCACGGCACAGGGGGCTGCTCGCATGCCAACAGTGAACGGTAATATGTTGCTGCGTTCCCCAGAGGCAAACCGCGGATTTCACTGATGGACAAACCTAACCGCCCGCCTCGAATCTCTGCTCCATCGCTATGCGGCTGCCATATCCGCATCGCGATTGCCAACGTTCCAGGAGACGATGAGCTTGGAATCGGCATCAAGGGCGGTCCAGTCCAGACGTTTCCAGCCCTACCGGTGTGGCTTTGGCGGTCTTTACGGCGCGCTCTTCAGATTACACGACCAGCTTCAAAGTGGGCTTTCGGTTGCCGGACAGATGGTAAAGGCTAGTAACCTCATCCTCTAAAAGGCCCAATAACTCGCCCAAATCGCCCGCAGAATAGTTAAGTTCATCAACGTAAGTGCCAAGCACTTGCCTCAACGTGGAGGGGCTTTCCGCGCTGCCGTTCCAATCGATCGGCTCTTTCGTTTTAAACCCGCGCTTGGCCATCTCGATATTGTAATATTTGAACATCCGATCGGATATACGACCGACTTGCCAAGCCTTGTAGATGAGCGATTGCATCGACGTGCCCCAGTAGAGTTTCAACTCCATAAACTTGCCAATCGACAGGTTATAGAATTGCGGTCGCACCTCCTGCGTCGGCATCAACAGCTCCGATGCAAACGTGTTTGCCTGCAATTCCTGTTCTGGGATAGGGGTTTGGTGCATGACCAAATGACCAAGCTCGTGCGCTAAGCTAAATCGATATCGGTCTTTGGGCTGTCTAAGATTCAAAAAAATGACCGGCGGCAAATCATCGCCAGCGTGCTGACAGAAGCCGTCAATTAGGGGCGTGCCAAAATCAAAGGCCACGATAATTATGCCCGCATCCTCAACCAGCTTCGTTAGGTCTTTAATGGGACCGCGCGGAATGCCCCACCTTTGCCTCACGGTGAGTGCTATTTTTGGAATGTCGCCGCCATATTGATCGGGGTCAATTGATGGGGCGGACGGCAATTGTGTTTCCAGCTCGACCGCCGGAAGCAATTTCTTCAAGTTGATGCGATAAATCTCGGACTGGCCGTGTATGGCTTCCCTATCTCTCGCGCTCAGCTTCTTACGTTTACGATGGAAGCTGACCGGATCCATTCGTTGATAGACTGGGTTGAAAAAAAAACCAGGCTTGTATTTGAGTGCATCAGCAAAGCGTTCAACCATCCGCTCGTCTGGTTGGATTTGACCGTGTTCAATCTTTGAAAGCTGGGCTTGGGAAATAGCGCCTTTCAGTGTGACCACAAGGTCTGGCTGACTCACCTTGCGGGTTTGTCGAGCTAGAGCCAGCAGTTCTCCGTTGAACGCTTTACTCATTGCCCGCCTTTTTCTTTGCAGCATTTGGCTTCGCGCGCACACGGCGCGGTGCATCAGGTGCGGGCGCACTCGGCGGCAGCGGTGTGATAACGGCACCGGGTGGCGGCGGACGACGATTGAGGGGGATATTCCATGCAATATCACCCGTTTCGTCGTTGCAGACCAGATAGATCGGTGGATTCAGCGGGTCATTTTCCGTCGCGACATAACCCAAATAAATATGTGTGAGCTCGGTGCCATCGAACAGATCAGCCTGCACAGGGATTTGATGATCGAACTCTAACGAATACTGGGTTTTGCCCGTATTGGCGTGCAAATTATCAAAAAGCTTCTTGATGCGAATTGTGAACTTGCTGAATGCGCCAAAGAACGTGGCGTTGCCGTCCCTCGAAGGCTGGAAGCCCTTCGTCGCCTCGCAGTATGCCGTTAATCGCTCTTTGATCTCATCTCGAATGATTGAGCAGCGAGTCCAAGACTCATGAGCATGAGCCCGCTCACCGTAAAATTCGTAATAAAACCGGACACTTTCCAACACGATGTCGGCAAAAGCTTCGAAATGATCGCCTAAAACCCGTTCTGCTTCTTCCTGACAGCGGACGCCCATTTTTAGCCCCTAGAAAATTGCGCCATTCCGCTAGGTTACGCTCCTATCATGTCCAAAACAAGTTAAAATATTCTGAATCTATTCCGGCTTACTTCCAGCGAGATTTTGCAGCTTTTCGGGCTATTGCTTTGCGGCGTTTGGCACTCATACCCGCCGCCCGCGCCTTCCCGCCCTTCCGGCCGAGGGCTACAGCGGCCGGGTCCTTACCCTCTGATTCGGGGGCTGGGATGTCGTCCTCGATCTCACCCGTCGCGATCCGCATGACATGGACGGCATGGCTGATCACGTCGGCGGGACGCTTTCCACCTTTTGATCCTTTTGGCACGCTATTTCATCCTACCGTCCGTTAAGGCTTCCGAAGTCTCTAGCGTCTCAAGCGCAATACCAATAACGCGCTCGTCAAATAGTTTGATCTTTCGTTCACCAGCCCCCCCCTCGCCGGGCCATTTATGAAGCGCGGCTCGAATTGCGCTGGTTGTCGGCTCGATTTTGTCGTGATGAACTAGCCAATCGACTGTGGCGAGAAGCTCCATACCAAACGGAGATTCCAATCCGTCTATCAAGTCAGAAGTGGCTTCCAAGGCTGGGTGATATAGCTTGGCCTCGGCAGAAGTAAGATATGCCGCCACATGATCCTTCTTAGCTTCGTCAAAATGGATCAGGTCGAATGGCCCTGCGTCAGTAAGCCTCTTATCGCAATGAAGATAGCTTCCATCGAGTCCATTGAGCATGTGTTTCAACTTGTCGGAATACGGCCCAAACTTGTTGGGCGCGAAGACAAAGTTAAACTTGTTAGGGAGTCGCAACGCTACGACGCTCCGCTCCAAGAAATAGCCGAGCTTCTGAACTTCCAACAGAGTACATTCAATACCAAGGATCGAATAACGACGCACAAGCTCCGCCATAAGCGCGCGGGCTGGCGTCAGCTTCTCAAGTCCCGCGCGCTTTGCAACGTTTTGGTATTTCGAAGTTGGCTCATAAACAATGATATCCACACCGGACATTTGACCCAATGCTTCTTGGACGCGCTGTTTAACCTGCGCCCAGTCGAGTTTGCCATTGCCACTGCCAAGAGGTGGGATCGCGATCGATTTGATTTCTTCTCGCTCGATAAACTGTTTGAGGTCTTTGAGTCCTTCCTCGATCCACTCCATTTTGGACGGATATCTCCAGTGGCCCTTAGTGGGGAAATTGATGATCCACTTGGGGCCATAAAGATCGTCCCGCTGGAAGGCAAACACATGGCCCAAGCGGACTTCCTTGCGCTTACAAGCGTCGTCATATGCCTTGAAGTTTTCGGGAAAAGCTTCCTTGAACATCAAGGCGATGCCTTTGCCCATGATGCCGACGGTGTTGACGGTGTTCACCAGCGCGTCAACGTCGGCGTCCAGTAGATTGCCTTCAGTGAACGTGATCATTACAGATACCATTCCCGTTGGGCGACGACTTTCAGATCCAGTCCTTTTGCAGCTACATCGGCTTGCACAGAAGACTTGACGGTTTGATCGTAGCAAACCACCCCCATCAAGGCGTCTAGGGGCACGTGCCAATGAACGAGAGCTTCGGCCTGATATTTTTCAAACCGATCCACGTCGTCTTTTCTAAAGTTGCGCTCTTGCAGAACTGGCCAAATGATCCAGCTCAGGTTGGCCAAGTCGTCTGAAAACAGGGCAGTCTTGAGGTATGCATGCCGGTCTGAAAAGACAAATGAAATGCCCACGCCTTTGAGCTTGTGTAGAGAGGAAACCAAAATCAAGATTTCCGAAACGGGCTTCTTCGGAACTCCGTTGTAGCCAGTCATTATGTTGTAGAGCATAGGTGAATATGGCGTAAAATAGAATGGCACGTAGTCGCTGAGCGTTCCGCCCGGTCCGCACGGAATCAGACGCCCGGTTCGTCGTTGGATTAGTTCCTGATTGCCGATCTCAACGTACTTGTGAGCTACCGCCGCGTTTCTGCACAGGCAGCCGTTCGCCAACACGCCGTCCAGATTGTTCCGATGCACAATCCGGAAGATCAACGCCTTTTCCGGGTTGAGAAGGTCCTTTGACATCCTGGCGCCGAATCACGCGATGCACTGAACATCGAAACAGTAATGCTTAGCGGTAAGCTAGACAAGGCGACCAAGGGATGGATACACGGCACGGAAGTCAGGTTAACGCCACGCCCCTCCGAAGGGGATTCTTAGGCTGTCGGACAGAGTAGCACGCCTCCGACGACCAGAATTGAATCCGGATTACTCGGCATGCGAGTCCTTTGGGCCTCGATCGCAACTGCAAGAATCTATTCCCATCGCCGCCGCTGTGATTTGTTAATCTGGATTCCGCGCCGTGGGGATGGATAAGAACATAAAGAGAACACCGTGTCAACACAGGACTGCTTTTTCGCCCGTGCCGGAAGGCTGTCGATCCCAACCGGAGCGCCTCTTGCGATCGCGCATCGCCCGAACGAGCGCGAGGATCACCGTGCGGATCGGCAGCATCTTCCAGGACAGCCATTTCCCGCTGCACCTGTGGCTCCAGGCCATCCAACTCATTACCGCAAGCAAGAAGGGCATCTCGACCCGCCAGATTCAGCGGGCCTTCAATTGCAGCATGAAGACCGCTTGGCTCCTGACCCATCGAATCCGCGAAATCATGAAGCCTGCCAAGGATGGCATTGGCTCGCCGATGGGAGGTGAAGGTAGTACCCTTGAGGCGGACCTGACCTATGTTGGCCGCAAGGCGGGAACCAAGGTTCACCCCGGCACCGGCCACATGCGGCCGGTTCTGGCGCTGGTCCAGCGTGACGGCGCGGCACGGTCCTTCCACATGCCGAACGTTCGCGCCGACACCCTGCACGCGGTTCTGGGCAGCCATGCTTCGCCCAAAAGCAAGTTCATGACCGATCAGGAAGCATCGTTTACCACCATCGGCTGGAATTTTGCATCTCACGGCACCGTCAAGCACAATGCCGACGAATACGTGCGCGGCGACGCTCACACCAACACCGTAGAAGGATTCTTCTCGATCCTGAAACGCGGCATGTACGGCGTTTATCAGAACGTGAGCGAAGCCCATTTGCATCGCTATCTGAGCGAGTTCGATTTCCGCTACAGCAACCGCGAGAAGCTTGGCGTGAACGACGTGCAGCGCACTTCCCTTGCGCTCAAAGGCGCAAAGGGCAAGCGCCTGACGTATGAAACAACTCACTGAGAAAGGTGCTAAGAACGAGCGATATGAGCGGCACCAGAAACGCCACTGGCATTACCGGCGTGATCCCAACCAACTTGAATTGCCGTTCAAGCACGGGAGCAGGAAATGACATTGGGGAAGCCACAGGTGTTCACATGCCGTGTTGCCGACGAAAATGACAAGTCCGGGCATATGGGATGTATTGTTTGAGGTGGCTCCAGACATACCGGCTCGCGTCGAGAAGCCAGAAGAACAAGAAAATCTCAAAAATTACATCAGCGAGTGGGTCGATGTTGGTAGCACTTGGGTTGCCGTAGATTCGGATGCTCTCGTTGTCGGCTTCGTTCTTTCGAAGCCGGACAACGGCGTAAGACTGAAGGAAAAAAATAACGCGCTCAATCTGCCCTACATAGGCGTAAGCAAGAAATGGCAAAAGCGCGGAGTGCTTACGTCGCTTCTGAAGAGCCTAAAGGCTCAAGGCGAGCCACTAACTGTGAGCGTTTTGAACGCCAATAAAAGCAATATGAGCGCGAACCTTGAAAAGGCGGGTTTTGCGAAGCAGAGCAGACAAGACCTAAAGCAAGTCCACCTAAGATGGGACGCCCCACCCAATGCCGCGCAAGCCAACAAAGCCTGACGATCCCGAGCAATCCAAGCGTTTTATCGAAACCGCCAAGGAAGTCGGCGCGGACACCGATGACAAGGCTATGAAGCTTGCGACGGCTGCCAAGGAACTCGAATGGAGCGGACCCGGAACCGTCGCCCCATAATCAAACTGATACACTACCGAAGCGCAATACACGGATCATGCACGGCGCCCTGCCCTATGATCCCCTGAGCGATTCGTCCTTGACGGATGGGGCCGCTGGGTTGGCTCGTTCAGCGGCTCGACATTTGGCTGTTCACAGATGCCGTCGCAGCAATGAGCTATCCCTTGCCCGCCACAGTCGGGACAGGGGATCATTTCGCACCCATCATCCTTTTGAACATCTCGGGCAACGCGGACGAAGCCGGGTCGCCCGCTCCATCGACAGGTCTCCCAAAGCATTAGGTGGCTCCCCCGGAGGAGTAAATCATCTGATTCTTCGTCTTCGACAACTGCGACTTTCGGTTCGAGTCTTACGACACTATCATTGAAATTAATCGAAAGGCACACTGCCTCGGCAACAACTGCGTCAGAGGCAAAATCATGCGCACCAATAAATATGGAGTTAGGGGCTTGAAGGGTGTTCAGCTCAAAAGAGGGTTTATTTACTTTTGGATTCCGCCGTTGTCTCTGCAGAAGGCCGGTTTATTTAAATGCAAAACGCTTGGAGCCGATTTTTCTGTTGCTGTCGCAAGGGCGCGAGACTGGAATTCGAAGCTCGCTGAGCATCGCGGGGCCGTGAATTTAAAGAAACCGCCCCTGAGCAAAATCAACCCGATGACGGTCGCCTATCTTTTCCGAACATTTGAAGCCTCACCCAGATTCGCTAGGTACGCACCTCGGACACGTCAGGATTATTCTTGCTTTTATCGAGAGGTGGAAACCACCCTCACTCAGGATGGAAGAGTATTTGGCCATGCAACACTTTCAGAGGTAACAAGACAACAAGGATATTTCATATATGAAAGATATATCTTGGCGCATGGAAATGATTCAGCAAACAAGGCCATGTCTGCCTGCCAAGCAGCATTCAAATATGCAACGCTAACAATTGGAGAACTCATCAACCCGTTTTCACTACTTGAGAAATATAACCCTCCGCCACGACGTCAGCGATGGACCGATCAGCAGCTCGATGATTTTATAAGAAAAGCTGAAGCCATGGGATATCCATCAATCGGGCGCTGTGCTCTCATGTGCATGGAGTTGATGCAGCGTCCTGGGGACATCCTGAGCATAAAATGGGGTGCATTTGAGCCCCGTGAAAAACTTTGGCACATACGACAAAGCAAACGTGGCGCGCTGGTGCGCATTCCTGAAACGACCCGTCTTCGAGTTGGATTGAACATGGCGAGGCGAATTGCGAAGCAACAAACTGGAGGTAATATTGGCGACTTGCTCGTTTGCCCAACGGTGACGGGCAAGCGATGGCATAGACACAATTTTACTACGGCGGTGCGGCGGGTCGCGAGAGCAGCTAAGCTACCTGATGACCTTCAAATTCGGGACTTGCGGCGCACGGCGGCTACGGAAGGTGCTTCTGCGGGCGCAACGCCAGCTGAATTGATGGCCGTTGGAGGTTGGGTCAATCAGACGTCAATTCGTCCCTACCTTGTGCAAACATTGGAGCAGGCGGCGGCTTTCCAGGCTAAGCGGGATGCCTATCGGCGTCGTCAGATGGGCGCCGGTCCCATTTTTTGACCCCACATCTGAAAACGAATCTCGGCTGAACGGAACTCGCACAAAAGCCTTAGCCGTGATGCCGCCGTGTATGGGGGCGGCGTCCATATCACCGAGAAAGACCAAAGTATGATTGCGAACACCAAGCATGGGCGCAAGCTGGCTTGAGTCAAAGCCTCCCCAAAGCGCGAACGCTACCAACAACACGTAGATTACGGTCGGGGCGACGATGCTCGATAGGGCCCCCCGGAAGCAGCGCGCGCGCTCCTGTCACCCCAAACAAACAATAACGGTATTCGGGTGGGAGTCATGACCTAATCTTGTCAAGATTGTGTGCCAGCAGCGTCTATTCTGTCGGGAGAGGGGGCGCAATGCGACGGCGGCGACGGTCAAGCTCCGACATTAGACGGTCAATCTCCAACATTGTGCGGTCAATCTCCAACATTATACGGTCAATCTTCGACATGATCGTGTGGCTTGCCGGATGGCTGATCGTTGGCGCAGTGCTCGTTAGCGTAGGTTTTCTTGCGTTCGGGTGGCCTGGAGCCCTAGCCGGACTTGTGATGACTCGATTGATCCACTCGGAACACAAACTTGAAGAAAGGAGATAACTAGGCCACCAACAACAAGTGGTAAGCGGCCCCTGCCGGTGCGTCCAACACTGACAAGGGCCTAATCCCGACCAAAGATACCCCGATGGTCAAGGCTACGAGTTATCATAGGTTATTGCGGTATATTCGTCGAATCGAAGCGCGGGCCATGCGATTAACAAAGAAAGCTAAGGACGAGCCCGATCCCGACAAGCGTCGTCTCCAAGCAACGGCGGCCGTAAAGCTCTTTGAGACCGCCCGCAATCTAAGGGACAGTGCGAGTTCACAAGAGAGATCAGACCGCTGGAAGAAGAAGGCCATCAAGTACTATGAGCTAGACGATGAGATCAAAGCCGCTCAGCCTGGGAAGGTTCTGGTCCACAATCAGGTCCTACACGGTCCAAGGACGGGCTCGGGTGTTGGAGGTTTTCGCGCCTGGGAAGATGAGCCTTTGGCGCACTATTTCGTTTGCTCTTGCGGTTGGCGTCAGGACCTAGGCACACACTATCGTGTAAAGGACGATCCATTACAGGGTGCACTTTTTAAAAAGCAATGACATAAAGGAAAAGCCCACCGATTAGCGGCGTGGGGAGCCGCCAAACCGTTGTTACGCTCTCTTGCTCGCTGAACTGATCGTCTAACCGATTCGCCATCTCACGCGCTTCGGCAACCGTAACCTCTTCGCCATAAGCTTTCTTGTAAATGCGACGGAACTCCTCAATGCGCTCGTTTGAGATCATCATGACGTAAGCATGGGTGTACTCTCTCGTAACAAGAAGACGGGTGTTTGTGCCACAGCAGTATCAAGGCGCCTCCAAATAGCAGGGGGTGTTATAATGTAGGCAGACGATCGATGCCATGGCGGTACTCGATCCTCCTCAAGGGGAGTACAAGGTAATGAAACTACATGCAGCTTTGACATTAGCCGCTTTCGGTTGTTCATTCAGTCTAGCGCAAGCTGCTGGGAACGCCTTCGACGGGACATGGAGCGTCAACCATGCGTGCGCGGTGGCCCCCGACGGGGCATTGCCCTTCACAATCAACTATAGCATGAAGGTCAGCAATGGGATCGTTGATGGGGAATACAACCCGGGGCACAATAGCGGCTACTTCCATATTCAGGGCCAGATCGCCGACGACGGCAATGCAACGTTCCACATGACCGGACTTACGGGCCAACGTCCCTACAACCCGGGGCGCACCTCGCCAGGATTACCCTTCTCATATGATTTCACCGGCACATTCGGCGGCTCGCGAGGTACAGGGCACCGCATCGGGGCGTTAGGACGCGTGTGCGACTTCACTTTCGTGAAGAGGGGTTGATTCGACGTTTTCGTGTCCAAGACTCGAATTGGAGATGTGGACGCGTTTCCCTTTACGCCCAGCGGCAACGTCGGGCGTTCTTCTTTGAGAGAAATGGTCATCTGTCATCGCTCAATCATGCAACGTCCTGCGGTTTTGTCCAGGCACGAGAATTTGCTGGGAGTCGTCGACGATGTTCGAACCATGCCGGGAGAGTTTGCCAAGGTGGCACAAAACATCGGCAATGAACTTCAGACTGAAGATGGAAAAGTAATACTTCGTAACATCAAGATTCTTCGGGAACGGTTTGAGCCGGAGACGGTGGTGAAGAGGCAGGCAGCCTTCCCGCTCTCGCCGGGCAAGGGGATGAGGCGGTAGACGCCATTGTCTATCGAAATCGTGCCATACATGTCCATCGTCGAAAAGACTGGTTCCCAAACAATTTTTGGATCCACAACCGACGCGCAGGAGTTAATCAGTATGCATTGGCTGGATGTATACAAAAAGAAAAAAGCCGTCGGGTCGCCGACGGCTCGAGGTGAAGTATCCGCAGAAAACCTGCATGCCCTTGTGGCCTTTATTGCAGTCGCCCGTAGCGGACGCCGTTGTACATCATGTAGCCAGGGTAAATCTCGACCGGTCCTCCGGAATCCTGTGCCGGAATCGGATTGCAGTACAAGCTGCAAAAAGTGCATCTTGACGTTGCCCCGATCATTCGCACGGATTGCCCATCGAAGCGGTATTGACCGTTGCACTCCACGCGGCCTCTGCCAGTGGTGGCTTCCAGGCCCTGGTATCTGCCATCCGGATAAAACCAGAGGGTCATCGAATTTTCCGCGTCCAGCTGGCTGAACCATTGTCCAACAATGCTGGGTTGGTATTGCGCAGAGGCGTCAGATACGTGCAGCAAACAAACGGCTGCTGCTGCTGTCGCCAAAAGAATCGTTCTCATCCCGTGCCTCCTTTGCATTTGAGCGATGAACAAGTTACCTGCTCTCGCAAAAGCGACAGGCTTTGGAAGCCGGATATCCCGGCATATGCTGTCTCGAACGAGACGAGCATGCGTTTGACCTACCGTGTTACCTGCGGACGAGCGCCATCGCGTCAGCGAAGTTTCTCCGGATAGCAGGGCCCGGGGTTCGGAGCCGCTGCAAGTTGAATGTGACCGGCCCGTCCGGCTGGTCGTCGTGATGACATCTGCCGAATTGTACCCACACACAGGGTTGGCCAGTCGTGCACTGGCAGTAGTAATGGTAACTGTTCTCACAGTAAGTCTCCCCCTGGGTGCACGCGAACGACGGCGATGATGGCACGAACAAAGAACTTGCAGCAACAGCCGCAAGAATCGCAAGTTTCCTCATAACTCTCTCCCTTTTGCCCTCATGTGGCAATTAGCTGAGAAACCGGATACGCTCCGGAGCGGCCGCCTCTGATGAGACGAGCATGCTGGAGCTGAACTGTCAGCTACAAAAGGCTCGTCTCATTTTTATGTGAAAGAACAACATTAGATGTCAGCATGTCTATCTCCCTTGCTCAGGCAACACCCGACGGAATGTCCGGCATCACGCGGAGCAAGCAAGTTGTTGTGCAATATCTTCTGCACTCACCCTACAATCTTTTTCAGTTCTGTCTAGGCGTGAGAACTTGCTGGGTGAGGTGTGTTCCCACCTTCCACAATAAATAGAAAATGGCCGCGACCTCGATCGGCTCCGCAGTTCCCAATTCAGAGATTGCCTCGGTCGCGCGCCAACGTGGAGGAACCAATTCCAGCAGCCCCGCGATGCCGCAGGTGATTGTTCTCGCGACTTCTCCTTGCCGAGGAGTATTGATCTTTGCCCCTCCGCCCGGCTCGCAAGGGTCGGGCTCAAGGTCCGACGTCCCCGGCCGTATGAAGTCTGGCACGGAGAGTGGGACCGCCATGCGTCGCCTCTAGATCAGTGGGCCGCTCACGTTTCGGGCGATCGACACTTAGAATGAAAAGGGCGCGGGCGCGGGACAGTCCCCCGCCCGACACGATGCTCAATCGCACATCACTCACCGTCGAGCGCACTGTCCCCTACGCCGTACCTTTTCTCTATCGAGTCCAAGTACAAAAATATATCTTCAAGTGCTTCCTGCGGGTACTCTCGCGTTTGCTCTCTGATCATTCGCATGATCCGGTCAAATTCCTTTTGCGTTACCCGTTTGTGTTTCGTCTCTTTGTTCATGCCTCGATATTTATTTCTCTCGCTCCCACGGTGGCAATCGCTTTGTGCTCCGAACATTCCTGATAATCACCTCGCGCCCTTCGACTTCGTAGTAGATACGGTGCTGAAATCGTCCCACCAACTTCGCCTGCACCTTTCCTTCATAAACCATCGTCGCCGATTTTGGACGCTCCGCAATCCGCGCAACAGTGCGCTCTATCGCAGCGGCAATATCCGCGGCGGCTAGCGGATTCTTATGCTCAATGCGGGAGCAAATCTCGTCGATCTCAGCGAGCGCAGTGTCGGTGTAGCGAACTTTCATGCACCCCGGTAGTGATCGAAAACCTTCCTAACTTTTTCGTCAGCAGCGAACCTGCCATTGCGCACATCTTCGGCGCTACGGTCAAGCGCCTCTCGATCATCCGGGGAAAGCTCGAACGAACCGGCGAAATCCTCCTCGATCGTCTCCAATGAAGCAACCGCCTCGTCCTGCGCTTCCGCAGGCCAAGTCAGTACGCGATCGAGGACTGCCTTTACCTGATCCCTGGTCATGATGGACATTATACACCTCTAATAACTGTCAATCAAATGAAGGGGTTCCACCCGCCCGATCCGGCCAAGACCAATCGCGTCCTCACGATCCTCCTCGCCGAGGAGTATTGATGTTTCCCTCTGAGCCCGGCTCGCAAGGGTCGGGCTCAAGGTCCGATGCCCCCGGCCGAATGAAGTCGGAGCTTGGGACCGCCATGCGTCGCTCCTAGATCAGTGGTCTGCCCACCTCTAGTGCGATCGACACTTAGAATGAAGAGGGCGCGGGCTTGTTTCGGCGTTTCTATATAGTATGAGTTTCTTGCGCCGCGGACGGAGGGCTGATGGTGACGACGATCTTTCGCGTTCTGTTCGGCACGTTTGTCTACACGATCATTATTGCATTGGCCGCCCCATTTCCGAGCGCGGCAGGATTGTTTCTGACCTTTCCCGCGTTGAACGGTTTGGGATTTTTCTACTCGGCACGTTCCGACGTGGAGGCCATGGCCAAAAGTATGCTGTGGCTACCGGTGATTAACGGTGCCCTCTGCGCTGCCTACATCGTCGTGTTTCTCGCGCTCAATCAGGGCGCCGATCCCACCATGTTGGCATGGGTCCTGGCAATCACGGTAGCTCTCGTATGGCTCGCTATCGCGTTTCGAAAACCTATCAGGGACGGCATCGCACAAAGGCATCAGCTGACCTACGCCGTCATCGTGCTGCTCGCCGGATGTGCCTTGGTCGCCATCGCACCGCACGTATTGAACGGGCCTGCTATCGCGCAGAGTTCAAGCGAGTCTACGCTCATTGCAAATTCATTTGATCTTTTTATTCAGATTCTTTGGCAAAGCAAATTGAAAAACACTCTGTTCGCTTCATGTCTGCTTTTTTTCCTCGTTCTAACCGCGATTATCCCTAGGCCGCCTGATGTGCGGGGTATCCTCGCTGGCCTTCCAATCGTACCTTTTGGCGGGCTTGTCAGCGTGGCCGGGGACAGCGCAGCCCTCAGCGAGCATCTGAACATTTTCGAGAGGATGGCCGCGAGCGTCGGACTCGCACCGGCCGTGGCAGTCTGGTTTATCTATGGCTACTCGAAATACCTCACCACCCGGAAGCCACTTCGTGCGCACTTTCTTGATGCCGCGATAACATTTGCCGCGCTCCTCGGGGCGTGGTTCTTCTGCGGACTCGCGATAATCGGAATCGCCTACGCGCTCTCATACATAGGGCAGCCCGGAACATGTCCGGGCTGTACTTGATCAGTTACAACCCGATCATTTCGGGCGCGACCTTCGGCACAACGATGAAGAACATGAAGAACACGAAGGCCGGCAAAAGGAGGATTGCGCTCAGTGCAAAGCAATCCTTTGTCAACTTCTCGCCGAGCTTGCCGTGTAGAAAGAACGCGGCAAAAGCAACGAGGATACCGGGCGCGGCGTGTCTGCTCGGGGGATTAGCCCTTACCGCCGGCCATCAGCGCCCAGCCTTCTTCGCTGCGGCTTCAATCCACTTCCCAATATTATTGTAGCCGTCATCGCCGTCCCATTCATAGATCGGAAATATGCTACTAAACGTGTGGTTCTTACAGTCGCCCAGATTGTAAGCGACGTCATTTAAGGCATCGAACATCAGCTTGAGATCGTCGATTTCAATGTCGCACTGCAACGTGCTACGCACGATTCGAACGGACGTGCGCGTCATCTATCCGGATGAGATCACAGCGGCATCCCCCGAGCAGACACGCCGCGCCCGAAGTCCGCTTTCTCTTCGCGTGAAAGTTTCACACCAAGGAACCATGCACGAGATCGGGCTTGTCCCTGACCTTGTGTTCGGCCTCGCCGTTCCCGACGGCTCACGTCACTGCTTCATGGTCGAGATCGACCGCGGCACCATGCCGATCGTCCACGCCAACTTTCTGCAAGGTGGCCGCCCTCAGGTCGCGGCTGCCTTGCAGGAAGGCCAGAAATACGCGAACATTCACGCCAGATCGGGAGTCATCGGGAGAATCCCGCATAATACGTCATCCATGGTACTTTTTCTCGCACACGGATGAAACGAGCATGTTCTTTCGAAGGCTTCTTCATTGTTTCCTTCTGCAGTAAGAATAAAAATGAGGTTGCAAAGCTCGTTGCTGGCCCGCGAGTTTATATTTGCGATGAGTGTGCTTCCATTGTTAGCCGCGTCATAGACGGTTCCTAGACCCACCGAAACCACCTCCTGCCAGGACGTCTAACCTGCCAAGCGTTTTGACGCGTGTTGTGCGTTTTGTTGGTGGCAAGTCGAAGCGCAACTGCAAGCTGTTGTGCGTTCACGTCAGGAGTGGATCATATATGCTGACGTGGTAGCCCCGAACAGAAGAAGGAGAGGACTCGGATGGAACTGACCGGCGCAGACGCGTTGTCTCTTGCAATTAAGAACGAGCTTGCAGACAAAGGGTTTCTCGTCACGACGACCGAGGAATTGATTACATGGGCGCGAACGGGGTCGATCTATTGGGTGACCTTTGGGCTTGCGTGCTGCGCTATCGAGATGATGCAGGTAATGATGCCGCGTTACGACTTGGAGCGGTTCGGTTGCTTCCCCCGTGGCTCGCCCCGGCAGAGTGATTTGATGATCGTCGCCGGCACACTCACCAACAAGATGGCCCCGGCGCTGCGCAAGGTCTACGACCAAATGCCCGAGCCGCGTTACGTCATTTCGATGGGATCATGCGCCAATGGCGGAGGGTATTACCACTATTCGTATTCGGTAGTCCGCGGATGCGACCGAATTGTGCCTGTCGACATCTACGTGCCCGGATGCCCGCCAAGCGCAGAGGCGCTACTATATGGCATTCTCCTCTTGCAGAAGAAGATTCGTCGCACCGGCACCATTGAGCGCTGAGCCGACGCGAAGAGCTACAGCTCAATTGTATGTCTCCGCTTTCGCACGCTTGGCATGATGGCAGCGGCATAGAAGCACGCTTGATCTAGCCGTGCACACATAATGGTGTGGAGCAAAAGAACACGGATGGAAACAATCATCCGGTGGATACTCGATTTAATTTTCTTCCCGATGCTGTTTTGAAGCCGGCTTTCCTAACTACTTTCTTCGAGCATCCGAAACACGATCATCGGTGCAGGTCGCACTCGCATTGTAAAGATTTACGTGGGACGTAAGTGCCCCCTCAATCCCCTTCCCGCTGCCAGCCAATTTCCGGATCATCGAGCAGATCGACGGGAGATTGGGCCGTCACCATTTTGATGAACGCCTGACCTTCTGGGGTTCGCCAATACCAACCAGGCAAGGCATCTTCACTTGCCGGCCGATCTTTCGTCGGGCGCTGCGCCCGGTTGCAAATGCGCGATGTTCTGGTATTGTTCTTCATGTTGGCCTTTCTCATGTATGGTCCAACAATCAGGTGATGCGGGCCGCGCCCGCGATCGCCAGCCCCGGCGCGTGTTCGGACGCGACCGGGGCACTTTTTTGTCCCACGGCCGACCCGCCAGAGTCAATATCATATGATCTCTCGTATGAGATAATTGACTATATGACGGCCGTCGCGCTACCTTTTGGCGGTTCCACAATCGGATGGAGATCGGTGATGCCGAAGAAAGAATACGATGGGCCGCCCCCGCTAACGTTCACGTCCAACAACGAGCTGATTTCGATGGCCCAGTACGCGCTCGCGCTCATCAACTGGCGCTGGTTTCCGGGATGCGAGGTTGTCCGCAAACGAGACCAGCAGCTTTTGATCCCGCCGCTCCTGTTCGGCCTCTACCTCGCGCATAAGCGCGGCAAGAAAATCACGAAGGCCGAAGCGTGCGACCTCATGGGCGTGGACAGAGCGACGACAGGTCCCAAGTTTATCAAGATGCTTGAGGCCGACGGCTTGATCACAATCGGCAGATATCCAGAAATTGACAAACGCAAAGACTTTCTTACTCCAACCAGGAAATTGCAGCGGCAAGTCGAACGCGAGTTGACCCGTTTAGCCCGCAATCTCTGGCGCGTCGCAGACCATCTTCAAAGTTTGAAGATGGTGGCCGTCATGGATTTGGAAAGAGCCTCAGACGTACTCTCAGGCGGGCTGTTGCCAGACAATTTGCTGCCGCTCGACTGGCCGCCCGAAGACGTCGGAACCTCATTCAAGAAGGTAACGTAGGCGAAAATCTGCAATCGCTGTGTTTGACGATTTCTTTGCGTAACTGTCCCGGAATGAGTCCAATTAGGGACAGTTGAAGTCTACCATGGCCGCGCCAAGCCTTCCCACCCGCGAGGCATTTTCGAGTTAAAGAAACTTTCGGGAGGATGAAAATGATGTGTCGTGGCTCTATTAAGGGCTAACATCACGATTTTATATATGGGATTCAAAAAAATGCCCTGTGTGTCCATCGTTTCGCGTACAAAAGAACGGACGCCGGTGCGGTTTGCAGCGGTACCGATGCGTTGAGTGTGCGTTTCAGTTTCAGTCAGAAAAACGAACTCGAGAGGACGTCGGGGAGATGTGGAGCGAGTACGTCGTAGGAATGGCTTATTCGGCGCCAATGGCCCTTACCGGTGTCTTGCTGATCTCCAACGCGATGCGGCCAAGAGCGTTGTTATCACCCGATTCATCAGCTTGACGACGTGGAAATGACCGCCTCGTTATTTCGGTCGGTGCGGAAATCAACCGGAGAGCTTCAGACCCAGCCCGCAATGTCTCGAATTGGTCAAAATGCGAAATGCTCAAAACGAGCAACTCTTGTCTGCAATGCCCCTACACCGGACATCAGTTCCTGGGCCGGCGTCCGAACAATACCCCGTGACTGTCCCGATTGTGACCACAGCGGGACAGTTTTACGGCAAGAACTCCACTCGGGCCATGTTCGCTGCTACAACAGCTTTAGAAATTCGTTGCGAGAGATTTTGGATTGCTTGAGAATATCGCGCACATCTCGTACCGGCAGGTCGCCGGAGTGCACCGCGACCGTTGTCCGTCGGCCCGGGTCGTCTTTGTGTACAAGATAGTGATGATGGCTTCCCTTGATGCGCCTCGTTTCAAATCCTGCCCGGCCAAGAGCGGCAAGCATCTGCCGCGGTTTTACCTGCGGTAACCGGCTCATGCCGGCGTGAGTTTCACCGGTACAACCACTTTGATTATCATTTGTGGATCAGTGTCGGATGCGGGAATCAGTCTTCCCTCATCCCGATAAACTTCAAGGCACAGCTCAAGTGCCTCGCGCGCGGCCGCGCAGGCCTTTTCAAGAGTCCTTCCGTTCGTAATCAGCTCAGGAAACGCCGCACATCGCACCGTATAACCACCTCCCGCCTCCGGGCGGAACGTGCAGACGTTCTGCGCGTGGATGGTGCTGATTGTTTCAGTTCGCTTCGTGCGAAAAAGTATACCACATCGCCCCCATTACAGCCACGGGCCTAGTCGGGCCGTCGCATGTCGGTAGCCGACGTGCTCACCAGGCTCGTCAATCTATGGCCCGTTCCCCGCATCGATGAACTCATGCCCTGAAGGGAGCAATCGCGTCCGCCAGCACGCTCGGGTCCTGCGGAATGCTGAACAGACAGTAGGGCGAGGCCTGGACCTCCTCCACGACCGCCCGCGGCGGGCGATGCGGTAAGTGCGCAAATTTGCGCATTTTCGTCCGGCCGCCCGACTTTCAGCGTCGCAAGTCGTCAATCAGCTAGAGGTCAGGCGGTTAGTAAGTTCCTTTCGGATAGCCGTTTCTCGCCATGCAGGCTGAGACGATTGCGTTATCCTGTGCGGAGCGCGCTACGAGGGTGCCGGCGAGGCCGACAAGTCCTCCTGAGATATAGAGACTCTGAGGCGTGGCGGCGGCTTCCCCCTGACATTGCGTGAGCACTGACTGCATACGCTCCTGTGGAGTTCTACCTGTCGGCCGGACGATGTACTGTGGAGGCGGCGGTGCTGTCGCGCATGAGCAAAGCAGCAGTAGAGCAAATAGACAGATTCTTTTCATTTCCCCAGCTCCGGTATTGATTTGAGAGTGCTAGCATTATCTCTGCGCCGCAGAGAGAATGCAACTTCGCTTACTCGGCAGCAACGGGTCATCGCGGCAAGTATGCGGAGGCTGCCGGGACGTGCGCAGCGGCGAAAAAATATTATGCGCTCAGCTCGTTCCAGTCGTGAAAGCCGAGCATCTTGGCGTGCGACGAGCTGGCGCCGATCGCGAGAATACCTCCTGCGATGGCCCCGATGAAGATCCCTATGATGAGGAAGCTCAGGTACCAACCAACCGCTGTAACGCGGTCCGCTGATACGAGAAATTCATAAGCTCTCGCAACATCGGGCTCCCCCCGGCCACGTGATCGAGAATAGTGAAGTTGACCCTCCGCAAAATCGATGACGGTCGGATAGCACCGGCACATACAGGCTTGTCTGCTATAGGCTCACGCCCATGACATCGCTTGATCTTTGGGGAAAGCGATGATTCACCTATTACGACCTGCGGGTAATCAAGGAAGGCGTCGACATCGAGCAGATCACGGCCGTGTTTGAGAGCCGCACCAGCGAACGAGTTGCGTCTATGAGACAAATTCAGGGGAGAGAACAATGGAAATGCACTTTTCAAGGCTTCTGTTGATTGTGGCAGCCACGCTTCCATTGGGTGCCTGCATGACCGCCGCCGAACAATCGCGCGAGATTGCTGCCAGTGACGACGCGGCCTGCCGCAACGCTGGAACGAAGCCGGGGACGCCGGCTTATGCCAAATGCCGGGAGACCATGTCGAACCAGCGGGCCATGGGACGGATCGCAGAGGATCAAGCCATGCAGCACTCAATTGCTGATTTGGGAATCCCCTAACTGAAGACAGGCTCTGGTTAATTGTGCGCTGACGATGCGCGCTTGATCCGCCAACTGAGGCGGTCTCCAACCGATACGGGATTTTCTTTTGATCTGATCCGCCCAAGCTGATTCTCTAAGGCACCAAGCATCAGCCACAATTGAGCGAGGTAAGCCGCCTGATCCTTAAATCTTGGGGACTCCTTCGCTATCTCCAGAAGCACCAGGGCGCGATCGTTCGCAAACTGCATAACTTCTCCCCCCCCGCAACAGTCTTGCTGACCTCTGATACCTCCTGAACGTAACTCATATAAATTTCTCATAACAATGAATGAGTCTGGCGGACTAGGACAGGATTCCTCGGGGTGGGACTTAGCCGAGCACCCCCGCACTTCGGGTACTGCCGGTTAGCGGGCGGCTGTGCGTTTGGGGAGAATTCGGGGACAAATGGGAGAGCTCTGCGCTCTCCACCTCGCGAGAAAGGTTCGTCCAATTATCCTGAAAGCCTGGATTTTTGTTCCGCCATCCTGAGTCGACCGACTATTTCCGCATAATCCTCTATGGGATGCGGCCGACCCAGCAGGACGCCCTGGATCTCGTGCACCCTTCGTGCGCAAGAATCGCGAGTTGACCTTTGGTTTCGACCCCTTCTCCGGCTACAGGCATTTCGAGCCCCTGAGCCAGGCCAATAACGGCGCGAACAATTGGTAGCTGACTGGCTGTTGTGTTCCAGGTCCGAGACGAAAAGACGATCAATTTTAATCTTGTCGAACGGAAAGGAGTGAAGATACGAGAGGGACGAATATCCGGGTCCAAAGTCATCCATTACGATCCGGACACCAAGGCGAGTTCGAATATCACATCAAGAATTCAGGCGAGCCGCACGAACGCGTCATAAAGCCCCCTTGTCGATCTGGGGTTTCTGGCGTTCGCGCTTCTGCTTGCGCTCGTGCTCCGCTCAATTTGAGTTTGATACGACCTTCCGCAAGCCTATTCATCGTTCTTGCCACCATCGATGACGCCCTTAAACCAATTGGGAGACTTGTCGTCCTCAGGAAAAGAATTTCTGAATACCTTGATCGCTCGAAGATAGCGCGCCTCCATTTGTCCCGCGCTAGTTTTCCAAAGTGGGGCCCCCTCCTCAAGCTTGTCGAGGAGGCCTACAATTTCACCTCGTGTTATGAGCCCGCTTCAACAGCGGAAGCACGACGGCCATCAGACACGCTGAAATTCCGAGCATGAACCCAAACGCATCGGGCTCCGGTGCGATAGATACCCAATCTACTTTTTCAGCCATCGAATATTCTCCATGCTGATGATCAGCGCCCGAGGATACCACCTCTGAGCCGCGAGTTCACTGCGTATCTTCCCGGTAAGATGGCGATCAACGGCTCCGGCCAGGAGGTGTGCCTGCCAGAAGGCGAGTAACGCGCGGCATTCGCCCGGCGAATCGCGGCCGTGCTCGGCGGGATTCGAGTTTGATTGATGTGCAAAGCCAAAGTGGATGGCGCTCTGGAACCTAGAGATGTCGAGCGCCTGCTCCGCGCTGATATAGAACGCGCGGGCGGCCGAGGGCCATGGGCAAGGGCGGTCGCGCTTTCCCCACCCACCGCAAGCCGACGGCTCGTCGCCCCGGCGGGCAGGTATAATGAGTACATGGATGTTGCCACAATCACCGAAACGACCCGCCGGCCGCGCTTCCGCCGCGCCTCCGAACCGCCGGCTTTCCGCCTTACCGATGACGATGTCATCATCGTGCGCCAGCTCGCGCGGTATCGGTTCTTGCGATCGACGCACATTGCGGCGCTCATCGGCCGCTCCCTCGATCGCACCAACGACCGTCTGTCTCGGCTTTTCCATGCCGGCTATCTTGACCGCCCCCAGGCCCAGCTCGACTATTATCCGACCTCTGGCTCCGCGCCGATGGTCTACGCTCTCGCCGATCGTGGCGCGCGCCTCCTGATCGAGCGATATGGCATCGAATTCGCTAACGTGGAGTGGAGCCGCAAGAATCGCAAAGCGGGCCGCCCCTTCATCGAGCACCAGCTAGCGATTGTCGATTTCAATGTCGCACTGCAACTTGCCACCCGGGATCGCACCGACGTTCGGCTCGTTCATCCTGACGAGATGGTCACGTCGTTTCCCGATCGGAAATTCGGCAGGCGCAATCCATTTGCATTGCGTGTGAACATTTCGCACCAAGGCACGGTACATGCGATCGCAGTCGTGCCTGATATTGTCTTCGGTCTGGCGTTCCCCGATCATTCTCGCCACTGCTTCATGGTCGAGATCGACCGCGGCACCATGCCGATCGTTCGCAAGGATTTTATGCAAACAAGTTTCGAGCGAAAGATGCGTGCCTACCTTACTGCGCATGCGGCAAAGTTCCACGAGCGACAGTTTGGGTGGAAGACTTTTCGCGTTATCAGCATCACAACCGATCGGCATCGAATGAAGTCGATGTCGGACGCGCTACGTCAGATCCATATTCCGCACAGCCCCGGAGCTTCGCTTTTCTTCTTCGCCACGCGCGACGAGCTGCGTGCGAGCGATCCGCTTGCGCACCCGTGGCGAGACGGCAATGGCCGCGATGTTCACTTAATCTAGCCAGTCAGCCCGTGCGTCGAGCGTCTTATACCAAGATCCACCAACGTTGACTCATCATTCCTGACATTGATTCTGGCGTCCGCACCTCAAAACACGAGTCGAATCAAGCGCCTGGGTAAGTGGGACAAGTCAGCCATGGCGGCGCGCAATAGGTCGCGAGCAACGACAATTGGCATTAGTAGCGCCGGATCATATACGGGGTTGTGGCATGCATGCGATATTGCGGTGCGGGATAGAAAGGCTGAACCGGCCGCATATATTGGCGCACGACACCGTATCCAGCACCCACCCAACCCGGCGATCTCCCAAGATTCATTCCGAGCTGTGCAGCCTGAGTGCCATAATACATAAATTGGTAATACTGCGCTCTTGCCGCGCTGGGAAGCGACGTTGTTGCACCAACGATAGTCCCAAACAGGAGCATCTTACTAATCATCTGATGACCCCTCCTTTTAGGCCAACTTCTTACATGGTGTGTCGCACCCGGAAATTTAAGTCCAGTTCAGCACGGGTACCGCTTACGATTATGAATTCACCCAACGCATTGCCTTGCGTCCAAACCCTACAATAAACGTGAGAAGACCGGCCGAGACCAAAATAAATAATATTAATCCGAGCCCAAGTGCTACGGGCTCTGTGCGATAGTTGTCCAGAATATAAGACGGAATTGGATAGAATATATCCAAACCCATTTGGACCACAGCACCAGCAGCAAAAAGGCAGGACGACAAGAGAAAAACGTATTGATCAAATGTGCCTTTCATAACTCTTGTAACGCGAGTTTGTAACTTGCGAACATCTTTATCTTACAGGACGAAAGCCAGTCGGCAAGAATTCCATTGCTACTTGACGAACGTCCGTCAGCACGTACCGCATCAGTAGAGCCCGCCACTTTCTCCGGATTTGTCGCTTCTATTTAGCGCCTATGAAGTGCGCGAGGAAAGGCCGCTCTGACGCGGCGATATTTCGCCTTTGTACACCCAATCGCCCGCCGCCGTTAATTGCGAATTATTTTCGCGGTGGCAAGCCAAATCGCACGGGCTTTCCATCCAAATGGATCAGGCCAGCCAATTGGTACGCCGCGGAAAGCGAACCGAAATGGTGAATCACAGTGGCCGATGAAGGCAAATTGGCTTCTTCATCGATCAGGCGGGCTGAAATCGCGCCCTTCCTTTTTGCTAGCCGCCTTATCCCAAGCAAGATGTCATCCGAGCGATAGCGCAGGCCGGGGCGCTGTCCCGGATGGCGCTGCTGTCGTCCAATCATCTTGCCTTCTTTTTTCCGCTTTAAGGCGGCCAACATGATCTGAGAATGGGTCTCGGCGGGTAGTTTCGCCAAGGTCTTCGCCTTGGTGAGCGAGCCAAATCGCTTAACAAAATAGTACGCGCTAGGCGTACCACCGTTCTGGTCAAGCAAATTAGCTGAAATGTAGCCGTATTGTTTCTGTAGTTGATGTAGTGCCCGCAGAAGCTTCGCGTCCGTCCAGCAAACACCCAGATAATAATCATCGCACCCGGCCGCCTTTCGGCGCCTCCATGCGCGACGCTGAATTTGACTATGGGACAAGACAGGCAAGCCCGCCTGTCTAATCGCATCAGGTATGGAGCCGAAGTGACGCCGGATGTAGACCTCGGAAGGCAGGCCAGGAGAGCTATCTATAAGGTGGTTCGAAATGCGCCCTTCAGCGGCATACAGCTTCTGCAGTCCCGTCAAGACTGCCTTCTCGCTCCAGTACCTCCCGTTTATGCCAAACGGAGGTCTGGCTGGTGGCTTATAGCCGATTGCTGCATAAGCCGCGTGAAGCGAGCCGAAGTGATTGACGACGGTCTCCGCTGACGGAGCGCCTTCTGTATCATTAATCAATGCCTGTGAAAGAAGTCCCTTCTGCGCAAGCAGGCTCCGCAACGACTCGATTATCGCGCCTTTGTCCCAACGTCGGCCTACCGACCGAGAAAGGCGCTCCTGAGCCTTTCGAAATTGTGTTACTGTTACTATCGGCCCGAAGCCCGAAAACCTTATCCACAGCCGCTCCGGATTTTTTATGGCGCGGCCTTGCAGCCTCTTTGTCGTTACATTGTACGTCATCTGTCCGATGCAGAGTTCGTTAGAAAGAACATGCCGGATGGTCGCGACCCCCAGGGGATTATTTCCGTAGCCCTTTATGCCTGCCTTCGCGAAACGTTTGGCAATCTCGGAAACGGATAACTGATAGCGCACGTATAGCCGGAAAATGCGCCTTATAACCGCGAGTTCTTCCGGCGGCCCGGGGATAACGATCACTTTGTCGGAACTGAGGGCTTTCCTCTCTCCGCTGTTCAAAATCTGCCTGGGGTTGCGCGTTGCATCGACCAGAAGCCGTCGGAAGCCATAGATCAGCTTTCCGCCTTGGCGAAAGCCTAACTGCGCTTGTTGATGGTGGGCGCGCGCCAGCTTTACAGAAAGTTCGCGACTATATTCGCCGGCCATCACCCGCTTCAAATGCTTGATGATGGTCGTAATAGGAGCAACGTCTTCCCCGAACGGTTCGGCGCAATAGACGACGCGCACCCCTGCCTGCCGACATAGGAACTCGTAGTGTGCGGCTTGGTCGGGGTTTTGAAACCGTCCCCACCGGCTAACATCGAGAACCAAAATGGCGTCAAAAGAATGCTGCGCAGCAAGCGCATCGCTAAGAAGTTGCTTAAGCGCATCTCTTCCTTTCAGTGAAAGGCCGCTCTTTCCGGCGTCAATATATGACGCGACGATGCTGTAACCATGCTGCTGTGCATATTCAGAAATCGTATTCTGTTGATTCTCGGTGGAATAGCGTTGGTTGTCTGACGACATGCGTAAATACTGCGCAGCGCGGATTGGACCGTTGCTGCTGAGCACGCTCATGATGCGAGATGGTGAAGCATTAGCACCCTCTTGCTCAATAAAACAAACCAACGACAACGAAGGGCTGATGGATGACGTGCGGAAGACGTAACCCATCTTCGGTCAGATACATCATTACTGTATATTCGCGATCGCGTTGATCGGGCGTGTTGGATAGGCAAGGTCCGCTTTGGGTCATTCGCGTCGATATTGCCATGTCCACACTATCGTCCGCTATCCCCAACACCGGTTTCGGGACAGTTCCGCCACTTCCTCCTACCCCTCAAACAAATCCGCGTGCGTCCCCGTCCGTGCAAGCCGCACTTCATCGTCCGTCACTTTATAGATCAGCAGCCAATCCGGTTCGACGTGGC
>Ga0075021_10000328_pt1 | contig 26131 bp, 20 predicted proteins | sample ColStrG_CSR_2012_FD_72749 | JGI IMG/M metagenome (GOLD analysis project Ga0075021, IMG submission 72749) | Freshwater sediment microbial communities in response to fracking from Pennsylvania, USA - Cold Stream Run_MetaG_CSR_2012 | ecosystem: Environmental > Aquatic > Freshwater > Creek >...
TGCCGGTCTCGATCTCGGTCGCCAGCCCCATGCGCTCCAGCTTGCGCGCCCGCTCGATCAGCAGGGCGCGATTCTGGCGGAACGTATCGCGCATATCCTGGTCGGGGCGCAGGTCGGAAAACTCCCTCCCCTGCTGCTCGGCGATCAGCATCCGGTCGAGCCCGGTGAAGCGATCCGCATCCACCTCCCGCTCAAGCTGCTTTGTTACCTGCAACTCGGTCTGCCGGCCCAGTTCCCGAGTAACGATCTCGCAGGCCCGTTCGCGAATACCGTAGGCGATATAGTCGCCGGCGATATTGAGGGTCTTGCCGTCCTCAGTGATGCCGCGCAGGAGGATATGCGTGTGCGGGCGACCGGTGTTGTGGTGATCGACCGCGATCCAGTCCAGTTTCGTCCCGAGATCGGCTTCCATCTGCCTCATCAGATCGCGGGTGGTCTGGCGCGGGTCGGACAGCTCCGCGCCGCTCTCGGCCGAAACGATGAAGCGAAACTGGTGGCGGTCATCGCGGCCCCGGTCCAGGAAAGCGCGACCGTCCTCCACATCGCGCTCGCCCGAATAGACCTGGCCCTTCTCACCATCCCTGGTCACACCGTCCCGCTCGAGATAGCCCCGGTGCGCATCCACCGCCCTGGCGCTGACAAACCGCCGTCCGCGGCCGGCTCCGCGCTGCGGGTTGAGCTTCACCACGCGGGCCTTCACCGCCACCCGCCGCGCTCGCGTCCGCGCCCCGCTCTCGTCCCGGCTCCACGCGCTCCGATCCTTAAGGCTCAGCGCCGTTGCAGCGCCCCGGCCCCGCGCGTTGAACCTGCCGCTTCCCTTCCCGGAGCCGGGGTCCCGATTCGGATTACCGCCAGCGCGCCGGATCGCCCGATGAACCTCACCGATGAAGCTGGTCGGGCGTCCACGCGCCGCGCCGTATCGGCGCGCGGTTTCTTGCCCGCCGCCGCGACCGCGGACCTTGCCGGGACGGATACGAAAGTCGTCTTCGTTGCGCGCCATGAGACGACGATCGGAAGTCGAAATGCGGCCGGCAAGAGAGAAATAAACCTGTCGTAGAGCAGCGTAGAAATGCTTGCATCGGCGTAGGTGGTGCGATCTCTGCTTCCTCGCACATTGGGGGCGATGGCGCCTGGACCGTTGAAAACAAAGAGGATCGCATCCGAAGCGCCATCGCTGCACCTCACCGCGTCAAGGTCAAGCGGAACAAAAGCAATGTGCAGACAAAAACTTAGGAACGAAGTTCCGGCAGCGAGGAATCTCGCTTTATCTTGCCTTCCTAATCGGGCGCACAAAGTCAACTCTGAACTACGCTATTTCGCGATTTTCCGCACATGAGCAAATCCCTTCTCTGCAACTGAGGCGGGCAGAGTCCGCCCGTCAACGCGCACGCTGCTTGCATTCTCCAGGCGGGCTCCATGCGTTCCTTCGTGTTCGGCACAGGGCCGTCGCATGCTCTTCATCAGGTTCGTCAACAGGGCTGTCCAAGCAGTCCAGCGCTCTCATCACCAAGGACCGAAGCAGGCAAGATACAGCGGACATTGTCCGTTTCGCGGCCCTCGCCAGGGGACGCTCACCGCGCGCGCGGATCTCGATATTGGCTCCTTTCAACAGACTGGCGGCGGCACCGACAGTCGGTCGTCCGTCAATATTGGAGCAATTGATCACTGCGCCGGTTTCAGTTTCGGCCTCTGCGTCATCTTGGCGCCGAAGCCAACTTTGAAGTCACTACCGTCGACCCACATGCGATGCTGGATGCCCTCGAGCTTGCGCGCGACCGCGACGATCGCACACAGCATGCCCGGTCGCTTGGCAACGCGAAGGCCCCAGGCGCGCAGCGCGGACCACTTCCTGACGCGCAGCAGAAGGCTTCTGCCGCCTCCCAAAGCGCTTCCCGGACGCTGACATCGCCCTGTTTGGTAATTCGTCCTTCATCGTCGATCGATGTTCCGACTGATGTCGCTTGGACGTCAGTCCAAAATGCGCACCAACGGTTCGCGACCGGGTAAAGCGCAAGGGATCGTCGACCCCGACCTTGAACCCAACGGGGCCGACACCGGGAACATTAGGCGCTGGCAGATCTTATCGTGCTGAATCACCTGCAGAAGTACTCGATGCAGCGTGGTGTACCCATCGAAGATCGCCCGGCGCACGTCCAGCATCGTCTCGATCATCGTCGAAAAGACAATATCCGTGCGTTCGATAAGCTCGTGCACCCGCGCTTCACATTGGCCGCGGCTGGCGGCCCCGACCAACAATCTGTAGGTTCGGAGCGCGCCGCGAATGTGGTCCTCGATATCGACGAGCTTGCGCTTGAGAAGCTTGCGGTTGGTCAAAAGCGTGCGCATCTTCTGCATCTCGACATCCTTCACATGCACGGCGCGGAACCAACCCAACCGCATCATCTGCGCAGTCCCGCGCGCATCGTTTCGATGGGTTTTGTTGCGCATCGTCGACAGCGGCACCCCCATGCGGCGGGCTTCCGCGACACACTGATGCAGCTCCCGATGCAGCCATTGGCCCGGCGAAGAGGCTTCTACCCCGACGCGCGAGAGGCGATCCGCGAAGCATTCAAGACACGCAAGATAGCATGCGTTCCGTCGTCCTTGCTCTGCACCAGTCCTCTTCCGCTGTCGCAGAGCCCCTTGCGCTCGAACCGCGTCAGCAGCGCGGACGCGACTTCATAGAGCGCGCGCCGCACGTCCGGGTCGCCCGCCTTGCTGATCTGCCCTTGCACGTCAATCGACTTGCCGGACTGCCAGCGCCGCGACGTCAGCCCGAAATAGGTCGGCACGCGTGATCTCTTGAACCGCGAGGGATCGACGATCGCGGTCACTCAACTCAGCGCAGCAACCGGCCCGACACCCGGGATCTGCATAAAGCACCGGTACAGTTCGTGACCGGCAACAACTTTGACCATCAACTCCTGCAACTTCAAGTACTCCTTCCAGAGCGCGGCGCGGGCATTGAGCACGGCCTCGATCAGCTCGGTGACCAGCGGATCGTTTGCAACAGCCTCGCGTACCTTGCTGCGAACGGTTCAGACCGCTGCGTACACGCCATATTCTCCGCCGAAGCGCCCTGAGCCGACGCCCAGGAAGCCGAAGATCACAGCCAATGGGTAACTTTGGTGCCACAAGGAATACTTGTCGAATACCGGACTAGGGGGCATGATCCAGCTTTTCATCCTGAGCCGACTGTTCGAATTACAAACAAGGGATAAATTGCGATGGGACTTGTCTCCAGATTGTTCCGGGGCAATAAAAAGCTGGAAGCATGCCAGGTGGATAATGCCGCTCACATTACGCTAGGCGCGCAGGGCGAGGACGTCGCCAAGATACAATTCGCACTGTTCTCTCTGGACGCTCTCAAAATTGATCGAACTGAACTAGTGACGCAAACCTACGGCCCTTCCACGGCTGCGGCAGTACTCTCTTACAAAACAAAACGCCAGATCATCAATAAGAGCTACCAAACCACGCCGGACGGTATTGTCGGAAAAATGACCATTACTTCGCTGGACGCGGAGATGCGCGCGCGGCAACTATCGTTCCCCGGTTTAGGCGATTGCGCTCTGACCCCACCTAGCGTCCCGCAGCCGTTTGTGCGGAGTCTGCTCAACGGGCCGCCGAGAACGGTGGCGACATTCCTCGGACAGGTGGGAGACCGGAACTCCAAACAATCTGGAGGAGAGAAACTAAAGCAACTCAACCGATCTCTTCGGATTTTTCTGGCGATCACAAAGAGGGCCTCGCTTGAGGACGGGTTTCCGTCGCTGTCGGCGGATCTTGAAAGGGCAAAAGACAGCTTATTCGAACATGGCTTGACCCTCTCAGTCGAATTCAGAAATGGATTCGCAGACACGATAGACTTTGCCGGGACTGCCGGACGGATCATTCTTGAGGACGACATCGTCGGATTGCGCAAGGCGTCGGAAGACTTGCGGCCGGGGCTAGCGAACATCCTGCGTGTTATCGTTTGCCCGATGAACGATTTCGTGTTTGGCGAAACATTTCGCAATCGCAGGGTCGGCAATCTCTTCTTCCCGCCGTTTGTCTTGATGAACTCCCGGCAGACCGATCGATCGAATGCAACGTTGCTGCACGAAATGATCCATGCTGCCTTTGTTCCGATTAACGGGTCCAAGCTTAACCACGACTCAGAACCGCACAGCATTTTCTTTGAAAACGGAACCACCCGGCTGGGCGCTGTGAATCGGACGTTCCTGAAGCCCGAACACGCCGCAATATTGGCGAAGGGCTATTTCGCGGTCTGAGAGCCCGTTCAAAGACTAGGTGTAAGGCCTGCGTACAATCTAACCCACGACTGCTGGTCCCTCGAGATAGCGCAAGCCGATGCCGCGAACGACCCATTGCAGGCCCGACCCGCTCGCCAAAGCCTTGCTTCGCGCGCGCAGCCCAAACAAATCGACCGGCGCACTTTGGGCACCATGGCCGCGCGAGTGCCATATTGAATTTTCGCAAAATTGTCCCAGCTTCTTCCAGCTTTTTTCGATTTGAAGGTCAGCGCAATTGGTCCTTGTATCACAGACAGGCACACCTCTCGGCTGCCCTGGTGTTTGCTTCATCAGCTTTTGCCACAAAAGAAAGCGCGCATTGAGCAGTCCGAAATGCTATCAAAAAGTCTAGGAAGTGAACGATTTAGGCCAAGCTCCTATCCACGGCTGAACATGCCAGGAGCCAGTAGCGATCAACTGGGCATGCAGGTTCGACGGAGGCAGTCGTGATGGCGCAAACACTCAGCTCTCGTACACTGAGCTTCGGCATGACCGGCACCGATGTGCGAAACCTTCAGGCAGCGTTGAATTATCATTTACGGCCGCCGCAGCCTCCTCACACGCCTCCCGGCGACCCGCGCCCGCCTCTCGAAACCGACGGCGCGTTTGGCTCACTCACCGACGCGCGGTTGAAAGAGTTCCAGCGCCTCAATGATCTGGTCGACGACGGGATCGTCGGCCATCTGACGCGCCCGCTGTTGACATCCACGCGCAGCGTGCTGGTCAAGATTCCTATCAGCCGGACGCAGGATCGGACCGACCTTGCACGGGCCGGCGCTCGCAGCTTCGCTCCGGTCTCGCGGTTCAACGCAGCGCCAGTTACCCAGCAACAGCCGGCGCCGTCAACGCCGCTGATTTCGCCGGTCAAGCTGCAAAATCGCCAGATCCAGCTTGGCGGAAACCTCACCCTCGATCCGATCGTCGGCCCGGGGGCACAGGCTAAAGCGCTGTTCCTTGCGGTGCAGTGGACCTGGGTCGAGCAAAAGGACGGCCGGCATCTAGAGCTTGCATTGGGCGGGCAAGTTGCCACGGCTCTGACCCAGGACCCCCTGGGCCTTGCGCCCAGCGTGCAGTCATTCGCCCAGGTCTCCGTCGCCGATGTTCTGGCAATCGATTCCGCCAACTTCCATCTCTTCAGCCCATCGGCTCAATTCTCCTATCAAAGTAATTTCCTCGGCTCGGTGCTCAAGAGCAACAGCATCGGCCTCAGCGCGCAGAATCAGATCACCTGGGATGCGACCAAGACCGCGGACGGCAAGAACGCGACGTTCTCATTGTTCTGTCAGCAGCAGATGGCCTGGACCTATGACCTGGCCGCGCGGAAGGGAACGGTGGCGCCTTCGTTTCTCCTAGGTGCGGTTTGGACAACGAATTTTTTCTAGACTAGAGGGCGATTGAAGGTGCCGAGGCTACGCCATATCTTGGTGAACTCGCAGCCGACGCCCGATATCGTCAACCGCGAGCCACGTATGGTGCCACGACCGGGCGACGCGGCCGACCCGAGATTGACAAGCCGCATGCCCCCCACCAGATCGGGCAACCACGGTGTCCATCAATAAAAAATGGTTGCTTTGCGTATTGGCTATCTCGCCGTCACCATTCCGTAGTAGGTAGTTTTGCAAGCGGAACTCCGAAAACCTGCCCCGCCGGAACCGTCGCGATATGGACGAGCCGAGATTGCGGGACGCGCGCGAGATCCCATTGCGGGCCGCCCGTTCCAGGCGGATAGGCCGCATTTGGCACATAGCCCGCATCATCCGTCGCAATTCCTGCGGGTGTCTGGGTGTATCCCTTGAGGTCGAACTCGCTCGCGTTGGGCAACTTGCGCAAGGTGAATATTTCCGCGCCCCGCCCCAGTTTGGTGCCTGACGCCAGCCCTATGATGGATTCGATCTGCGCGGGTGTTCGGCCCGCAACATATTTCAAGGTGGTGCAATAGCCGACGGGGCGCCGCGGGTCGGGGGTCTTTCCCAGTTCGAGAACCTTGACAAGGGTATCGAGGCCGCCTCTGCGCCACATGTTTATTGCCATCTGTTTGGGCGTCACTGTTGTCAGACCCGGGCTGTCACTTACGTCCTCGCCGGGATCACGGCACACGAAATGAGACTGGGCGCCCCGCATCACAGACGACTTCCTGATACTTATCGAGGAATCATCACCCATGGAATGCAGAGGGCGCGACGATGGCAGGCCGGTCTCGGTGTCAATCACGACCTCGGTGGCCAGCATCCTAAACGGCGCAGGCCGCGCGATCTGGCTGCCCGAAGCGTTTTCCAGCCTGGACGCCGCTTCATGGATGCACTGGGTGAACCTTTTGGTGTCGTTCGGATGCCATTGATAGGTATCTTCGCCCCATGCCAGAACATGCCGGGTTCGTGTATCGCCCCTCAAGGCGCGCGACATATCGAATTCGGCCGCGACGTTTCCGATATCGATGTAGTAAATGAAATAGGTTCCCAGCGAATACTTCCAGTCCGGATCGGAATATGCCGCCTGTCCGATCGTGATGACATTCTGCCGCCGCGATTGGGCATCGTGCAGAAAATGCGCTTGCACCATTTTCCGCGCACCCGCATCCTGAAGAAGATCGCTGAGGCGAAAGTACTTCGGTTCCTTCGTTTGGTTTGCCGAAGAATTGAGGTAATAGGTCAAATATTCCTTGGCCCGGGGCAGCGAATGCATCCTTGCCAACCTCGCAAACTCAAGCAGCTTCCGGTCCGCCCACCCGCGGCCCTCCAGCAGCGCAAGAATGTCCATGACGCTGCAGCTCGCCTTGGTGCCTGCGAACCAGAATAGCTGGTTGGCAACCTGCCCTTCGTCCAAGCCCAAGCTCCCCTCCTCCATCCCTTCCAATGAAATGCCAAGAGGGCCGTTTCACATCGAGCGACTTCAGTCACGTCTCACTTGCGGCTGCTTATCGCACGGCGCCGCGAAACGACAGACCAACGCGACCGACCGAGACGGGCGGCAACCAGCGCCGCCACAGACGCGTTGCTTCCCAATCCCCGATGGCCGCGGTTCGAGCTTGTTCGAAATCGAAGCCCGATCAGACCCAATGGATCATTTGGCGCGTCCCGTCTTCCTGCTTGACTTCTTGCCCGCTTTTTTCCCGAGCGCCCGCTTGACCGGCGTCCGTTTGCCTTGGGCTTTTCCTTCCTTGGCTCTGACCGGCGGTTGCGCCAGTGATGCCGACATCTTCGTGCGCAGCGCATCAAAGTCGGCTTCGATCTGATTGGTCAAACTTTGAAGTCCGTAGAGCAAATTGAACATAACGGGATCTTCTTCGGCCGACACATGCCTGCCTGCCTCCTTGAAATTCTCACGCGCGATGACGTATCCGGCGCTCATGACGTCCTCCATCCAAAGCTCTGAATATTAACACTGCGATAACTTCGGCGAACAGCGAAAAGCAATCGGATATCTCAGCCTCTTGCCAGCGGGTCGCTCCTCTCAAGATGACGCGCCCTGCGACAAGCACATCAGTCGTCTTCCTCGTAGCGCCACAAATCGCCCCATTCATTGTTCCAAAGTTGGTCCCGATCGATCACAACGATGGGAATTCTTCTGGCATTTGCCAATTGAACGGCTGCGGCCAGCGCTTGCAGAGCCGGCACTTCCTCGCTGGTCAGATCCGCCTCCAATCTGTCTTCTGCCGCCGTCTTCGGGCAATGGACGACGCCTACATGAACGTCGCCCCTGAGCATAAGGGTGAGGTTGATTGCATCCGGCTGCGCTTCGTCAACCTGCTCAAATCGATTTCTTGCCATACGTTGCTCTGGTTCGTTGAAGAATATCCTTGGGAGTAGTCCGCCTCGTGGAGTTATCGATCGAGCAACTGAATAAGAATTATTTCCACGAATAGGCGAAGTCGCCATCCTCGATCGTCACGATGGCTTCCTGCAGTTCCTCCTTGGCCAGCGAGCGCTTGAGAAACTCACGCGACATTGCCGGCAACAGCGTATTGTTGATGATATTATCGATCATGCGCCCGCCCGAGTCCGGATCGTTGCACATGGAGACGATGTGGTCGACGACAGCCTGATCGTAGCTGAATTTGGCGTCGTGGTTCTCCCGGATACGCCGGCCGATGCGGTCCAGAGCCAGTTGAACGATCCCGGCCAGCATTTTTCTGGACAAAGGATAGTATGGAATCGACACGATGCGCCCGAGCAAGGCCGCGGGAAAGATCTTCAGGAGTTCGGGCCGGAGTTGCTGCGCCAAAGCCTCGGAGTCCTCGCGAAATTTCGGATCCGCCGAAAGCCCCATGATCAGCTCGGTGCCGACATTCGTGGTAAGGATGATCAAGGTATTCTTGAAATCGATGCGCCGGCCGTTGCCATCGTCCATGAACCCCTTGTCGAAGACCTGGAAGAAAATCTCGTGAACGTCGGGGTGGGCTTTTTCCACTTCATCGAGCAGGATCACGCTGTAGGGCTTGCGGCGGACCGCTTCGGTGAGGCGTCCACCTTCGCCGAACCCGACATAACCGGGAGGCGCACCCTTCAAGGACGAAACCGTGTGGGCCTCCTGAAACTCGGACATGTTGATGGTGATCATGTTCTGCTCGCCGCCATAAAGCGCCTCAGCGAGGGCGAGCGCCGTTTCGGTCTTTCCAACACCCGACGGCCCGCACAACATGAAGACCCCGATCGGCTTGTTGGGATTGTCGAGCTTCGCGCGGTTGGTCTCGATGCGCTTGGCGATTGTCAGCAGCCCATGAGACTGACCAACCACACGGCGATTGAGGATTTCAGGCAGTCGGAGCACGTTCTCGATCTCGTCCTTCACCATGCGCCCGACGGGAATTCCGGTCCAGTCGGAGACGACCGACGCTACCACCTGTTCGTCGACATGGGCGTAGATCATCCGCTTTTCGGGATCGCGCGCCTCCAGGCTCTGGAATTTCTCGCGCAGTTGTCTGCGTGAATCGTCGCGATCGACCGGGGAAGCCGGAGGGGCCGCAGCCGGCGCGGCTTCCGTCGCCGACTTGGTCTCGCTCCCTTCCCGAGCGGGCGGATTGAGGATATCGCGCAAGCTCCGGATCTCAGTAACAATCGTCTTTTCGATCACCCATTCAGATTCAAGCCCCGCGAGCTTTTCCTTCAGCGATCCGATCTCGTCGTCGATTGAGCTTATTCGATCTTCACCGTGGACACCAAGATCACTGTCGCTGAGTAATGCCGCCTTCTCGCTTTGACGGGCGGCGATCAGAGCCGTCACGTCCTCGATCGCAGCCGGTATCGTGCTCTGGCTGATGGCCACGCGGGCAGAAGCGGTGTCGAGAAGACTAACGGCTTTGTCGGGTAGCTGCCGCGATGGGATGTAGCGGTGCGAGAGGTTCACGGCAGCCACGATGGCTGCATCGGAAATTCTGACCTTGTGATGCTTTTCCATGGGGCCCAGAATTCCTCGCAGCATCGTGCAGCACTGCTGGACATCCGGCTCGTCGATCTGGATCGGCTGAAAACGCCGCGTCAATGCGGGATCTTTTTCGATATATTGGCGGTATTCCGACCACGTGGTGGCAGCAATGGTGCGAAGCGTACCGCGCGCCAGCGCCGGCTTGAGCAGATTGGCTGCGTCGCCGGTCCCTGCCGTTCCTCCGGCCCCGACCAGTGTGTGAGCCTCGTCGATGAACAGGATAATGGGGGTCGGTGACTGCTGCACCTCATCGATCACCGACCGCAGTCGCTGCTCGAACTCGCCCTTCATCGCAGCGCCGGCCTGCATCAGTCCGACATCAAGCATGCAGAGTTTGACATTCCGAAGCGGCGGCGGCACCTCCCCGGCGGCGATCCGCTGGGCAAAACCTTCAACCACGGCGGTTTTTCCAACGCCAGCCTCACCGGTGAGGATCGGATTGTTTTGACGCCTCCGCATGAGGACGTCCATGATCTGACGGATCTCCTCGTCCCGCCCAAGAATCGGGTCCATCTCGCCCGAACGCGCCTTGGCCGTGAGATCCTGCGAGAACCGGTCAAGCGCCGTGGTGCCCTTGGGCCCGGAGGCTTGTTCGGCTCCCGGCGCTCCGGAAGCGACCAAGCCCGCCCCATCCATGGGGCGAAGGTTTTCCTCTTCAGAGGCGGCCCATATCTTGCGGTATTCGGCCGTCAGCATATCGACAGAAATCTTGGCAAACTCCGGCGATAAAGAAGTGAACGCACGCCAAAGCTCGCGCGATTGCAGCGCACCGACCAGCACATGGCCCGTCCGTATCTGGGTCTCGCCGAAAAACAGGGTTGCATAGTGCCAGCCGCGATCGAGCAGATCCATGACGGTGTTGGAGACCGAGGGCATCTCGGTCTCGTTGCGACGGAAGCCGTTGACGACCGCGGTGACATCCGTCATCAGCCTGGCCAAATCGATCTTGAAATAATCGACCGTGAGCACGATGTCCGTTCGGTCGCTCTGCAGGATGTGCACGAGCCAGTGGGCAAGCTCGACATGCCGGTTGCCTGCACCTTTGGCTTGTCGCAGGGCCTTGAAGAACGCTTCGTAGCCAACCCGGTTCAGCTTGCCTGCGACCGCCTCCAGACTAATGTCCGCCATTGCGCTCCCCTGTTCTGCCCGCCGCTGGCGACTTCAGCGTGCGTTTCTGTCTCAAATGCTCGACGGGGTGAAAACGCGCGTCGGTGCGATGAGCTTCCGCCGAAGTCCAGTTTGGTGCCATCCAGGTCGTCCACCCCAGTTGGCCTGATCGTCCCAGCCGGACCGGTTCGACCGCGCCTGACGGGATCGCCAATTCAGCGTCCCATTCAAGTTGCTCGCCGTTATAGAAGAACACAAGATCCGCGAGGGGCTCGCATAGATCACCGGTGGGCAGAAAACGCACATATTGCGCCAGATTCCTAGTGTAGATCCGAATCCTGATCTTGTCCTGTACGCTAAAGATACTGCGGCCCAGCAACGCGTCACCGCCGAGCACGCTAAAGCGTCGGCCCAGAATGGTAAGCTCGTCATCTTCTATGACGAGACGGGTGCCGACGAACTCCTCGACCTCGGCTTTGACGTTAAATAGTCCGCCGATCGCGCTCACCAATCGCGATGCGCTTTTGGCCTGCGCTCCAAGCAGACCCGCATAGCCCAGCCGCGCGGCATCGGGCAAACTGTCCAGGTCCTTGTAGGGTGGAGAACCCACGCCAATAACGGAACCTATATATGCTACGAAACGGTCTTCCGCGGGCCGGTCGTGCTGGACAATCGGCCGGGAGTCCGCCCACGCGCGGAAGAACAACTGGATGAAGCGATGATTGAATATGTCGAGAAAGCGAGGAAACGCATCGTCCTGCGCAAGCACATAGTAATGGGCTTCCTCCGTCATCGAGAGCGGCAGAGCCCCTTGCGGGCCCAGCAAGCCAAGATATTTGACGAATACCTTGAGCGGCTCGGTGTCGCTGGAAACGACGCGGGCGAGGTTTGATGCGGGAAAATCCATGAACGGATCTTGGCCCAGATGGACAAACTCCTCCCGGCGCGCCGCGCTGTTGCTGATACGTGGCCTGTCTTTGAAGGTGCGCTCGAGTTGCCGCAACACCGTGAAGTAATCAAACCGCCAGGGCTCGGCCTCGAGCTTGCTCAGGAATGTCACGGCCACCTCGCGGCTTTGGTCATAGCGGCCTGCGCGTTCCCATGCGCGGGGACCAGCGCATCACCTCCCCGCGCTCGACCGAGCGGACCACGGTTTGAGTGAAATGGTTGAATCCGGAATATTCTGCAAAGAACCGATCGAGGACCGCGCCAAGCAGAAATATTCCGGTGCCTTCGAAGGCCCTTTCATCAATGGTCACCGTTATCTCGATGCCGCGGGCAGCTCCGATCCCGGCTCGCTGGCGAATGCGACGCACGATCGGCCGACTGTCGACCTTGCGCACGCCATGGATGCGACGCTCGGTGACATTGTCGGACACCTCACCGAACATTGATAGAATTTCCTGCAGGGCTTGCGCGTTCCGGCCCGCGCCTCGCTCGACCAAACCCAGGTGATTGGTGCTAAGCATATTGACAAGACGCCAGGTCACGTTGCCCGTATGTGCCGCTTCGCCACGGCCACGCATCTGAGAGATGACCGGCTCGCCCGGCGCCGTGGGTCCGGAAACGCAAACAAGGTCAAGCGTGAAATCATCGACCAGGCGGAAATCGGCACCTCCGGCCCCTACCGGCAGATGCTCCGTGAGATGACGGTTGGTGCAAAGTGCGCGCACGCTGAGTTCGGAAATGGCATTGTCGTCATCCGAACCCCCGAGCTCGCTTACGGAAATGAACATATCGGTTCCGGTGTAGTCGGATGACACACCGCCGCGCTTTTCCTCCACGGTGCGTCGCCGCGGCAATCTGCGGACCGTGAAATAGAGCCCGGATGCCGGCTGAGCTCCGTCCAGCGACGCCGAGTATAGCGGCTGCACCGCGACCTTGTCTCGACCGCCTGAAAAATGGGCGTAAACATCGAGCAGACGATGCGGTTCATAATCCAGGTAACGGCTGCGATCCGGCACGACGTGATATTCGTGCTGGCTGGATTTCAAGGGGATGCGATCGGTCGTCTTTTCGAAAAGATTGATGGCCGGCGCGGCATAGAGCGCAAACATAGAGGGTTGGACCGCCGCCGCGAGCCGGGTATCGACTTCGTCGAAGGTGAAGAGAATATCGACGTTCTTGGACGCGATGTGCGGCAAAACCTCGTTCAGTTTACTAAGTTCAAATCCAAGAAATTTGCGGGGGAATGCGAAAAACTCGCGCAAGAGATCGAAACCTTCGAACACCCGGTAATCGTTTGGAAACAGCGCATCTTCGCGCTCGAACCCGACCTGCCGGAGACAGTCCGGTGAAGCGGGATAGACCACCGAGTCCCCGAATGAGTCGAGCCAGCGGAAGTAAACCCCTCGGCAGTGGGCGAACAGCTGTTCGTAAAGCGCGATGGCGTCAGATTCCGTTCCCAGCAGGTACAATGGCAGACCTCTGGTACGACAGCCTGAAATCAGCAGTTCAGGTTTCTTCAGCGCATCCGCGTTGGATGGCTCGTCCTCCTGACGCGCCGTCGAGCGATGCGTCAGCGTCAGACGCATTCCGGCCAGAACATCGCCACCCACTGACAGGCCGAGCGCCTGCAACGGGGCGGGCGAGGTAAAATATTCGGCACCGGAAAGCTCGAACGGCCAGACCGTGATATCTCCGCACAACCGGTAGCGGCAGGAGATCTGACGATCAATCTGGCGAAAATTTGCGTCAAGATAGGCACCGCGGGCGACGCCACGCCCTTCCTGCAGAGCCTTGTCGCCGAAGGTCGGATTGACCTTCACCAACATCATCGACGGCGTCGGCGCCAGGTAATTCGGAACGAGTTGTTCCAGCAGGTTGCTGGTGAACTCGGGAAATTCGTGCTTGAGCTTGAGCTGCACCCGCGCTGCAAGGAAGGCTGCCCCTTCCAGCAGCCCGCCGATCATCGGGTCGACGCGATCTTCCAAAATGCCGCCGAGACGGTCGGCAATTCCAGGATACTCGTCCGCAAACTCGCGCGCTTGCTCATTGAGCAATTGAAGTTCCCGATTGTAAAGATCGAGAAATTCCCGGTTCATGCGCGCTTCACAATCGGTTCACAACGACTTTGCCAGTTTCGATGACGTCCGCGATAAATTCCACCGGAACATGCACGGGATAGCAGGTCAAGTCGGCTCTAACCAGGAAGCGCACCTTGATCTCCGCGGAGTCGACAGTCTTGTCGCGCTCTATGTGCAGCGTGGCAGCAGCAAGCCGTGGCTCATAGTTGACGATCGCGGTCCTGATTTCATCTGGAATCTCATCCACCCCGACTTCATCGATCGAGCGGTGGGTCACATCGGGAATGCCGAAATTCAGAATAGACTTGCGAGCAAAGGGAACGTCGGTCATGTCAATGGTCGACTCCATCGCGATCGTGTTCAACAGTGCGGTGAGGTCACGCGCCACCTCGCGACGAAGTACGGCTTCGGTAATGATCTGGCGCGGCCTCAAGCGACGGCTTGCCACGACGCGATCTCCCGCCTCGTTGCGGATATCGACCCTTGTCTTGGCGTCTTTCGCGTCATGCGTGGCGCGAAAGACGAACATGAGGGGCGGACTAAGTCGAGACTTCGGTCCTGCGTTGCTCATGGCTTACCTTTGGTTGAAACTTGCAGAACCGCGGTTTCGCTCCTGCCAAATAGACTCTAGGCCCCGTCCGCTCCGGAGAAATCGCAGCGGAAATGGCCCGGCGGCGAGCGTTTCGACCCGATGGTCCGCGCGACAGTCCTGAGGCGGATACACTTCTTCCGCGCTATGCTGAGGTGTTCTGCTGCAGATCCCACCCAAAATCGATATTACCGGCAGGATCGCCCGTATTACCTTGGGGCTTGTAATGCGACTGAACCTTCACGAAGTGCAACGTAAAGGATTCCATCGGCAACTGTCCGTCGCCAGTAGCGCTCTGCTGGAAGGACGTGACGACAACATTGGTCAGGTCGTATTCGAGGTAGGCAATCTTGGTATCACCAGACTGCTTGAGCAAGGAAAGCTTTCCGCTATCGATCGGCTTACCATTGACCGCTCTTTCCATCAGCTTCAAGGACGCTTTGTCGGCGTACTTGCTAAACGACATGTCCTGAATCTGGCCCTTCCCGATCCCCGATCCGGTTCCGGACGAGTACGAACTGTTATTGGTCGCCCCCCACGAGAACGATAAAATCTCAATCTTGTTCGTATAGTCCGAATCCTGAGATTCGCCCTCGATACCCTCGAGATCAAGGAATGCATAAATGTCGGCCATCTGATCGTCCTCCTGATCGGAAATGTCGTCGTTCAATCGACTGGAATTCGTCGCTCCGAGCGAAGACGAGGTTCAAAATCTATTTTGCTACCGGCAACCTGGAGACCAGTCGCAATCCAATGTCCATGCCTTCCAGCTGAAAGTGGGGTCGAAGCTCGAAAGTCGCCGAGTAATAGCCTGGATTTTCTTCGTTCTCGACGATCGATATCTTTGCGCCTGCCAGCGGTCTTCGACATTTGGTTGCTTCGGTGGAATTCTTCGGATCTGCGTCAATATACTCGTTGATCCAATTGCTTAGCCAACGTTGAAGCTGCTCCTTTTCGTAGTAGGATCCAACCTTGTCGCGCACCATCACCTTGAGATAATGCGCAAACCTGCAACACGCGAACATGTACGGCAATCGGGAGGAAAGGTTGCTGGACGCCGTCGCCTCAGGGTTGTTCTGGTACGCTTTCGGCTTGAACAAGGACTGTGCGCCGATAAATGCCGCCCGGTCGGTATTCTTGCGATGGATCAAGGGAATTAGACCGGACTTCGCCAATTCGGCCTCGCGACGATCGCTGATCGCAATTTCGGTCGGGCATTTCAGGTCAACTCCGCCGTCATCGGTCGGGAACGTGTGCGCAGGCAGATCCTCGACCTCGCCTCCTGACTGCACGCCGCGGATGCGGGCACACCAGCCATATTCCTTGAAGGAACGGTTGATGTTGGCAGCCATCGCATAAGCAGCGTTCATCCAGCCGTATTTCTCGCCCTTGTGGCCGTCGGTGTCCTCTTCGAACGCAAACTCATCGACCGGTTCCGTCTTGGCGCCATAGGGCAGCCGGGCGAGCACGCGCGGCATGCAGAGCCCAACATAGCGCGCATCGTCCGAATCGCGCAGCGATTTCCAGGCGGCGTATTCCGGCGTATCGAACAGCTTGCTCAGATCCCTGGGGTTCATGAGTTCGTTCCAGGAATCCATTCCCATCAGCGTGGAATCCGCCGCGGCGAAGAACGGGGCATGGGCCGCGCCGGCAATCTTGCTGAGATCGCGCAGCAACTGAACGTCAATCGGCAAGTGACTGAAACTGTAGTCGCCGATCAGGCAGCCGTAAGGCTGGCCGCCAAGCTGACCGAACTCCTCCTCGTAGATCTTCTTGAACAGCGGGCTCTGGTCCCAGGCGGCGTTTGGATACTGTCGCAGGTGGCGATACAGTTCCGTCTTCGACACGTTGAGAACGCGGATCTTGAGTTGCGCGTCCGTCTCGGTTTGAAAGACCAGATATTTCAGGCCTCGCCAGGCGCTCTCGATTTGCTGAAACTCCGGCGCATGCATGATCTCGTTCATCTGCGCCGACAATTTCTTGTCGAGCTGCGCGATCATCTCCTCGATCGTGTCAAGCACGTCCGACTTGATCAGACTCGTATCTGCGAGCGCCTGTTCGACCAGTGTCTTGATGGCGTTTTCGACTTCGGTCGCCGCACGTTCGGTTCGAGGCTTGAAACTCTGCTTCAATAGGGCGGCAAACTCGTCGGCCTCGCGAGTTTCGACCTGCGCTTCTTTCTGTGGGGCGCGGACTGCTTCGGTCGCCATAATAAAGCTCTCCAGATCCAAATTGGTTTATTGTTCGCCTTCACCCTCAGGACCCGCTCCCGTTCCCACGTTGCGGTCCTTCAGCGCCGCCATCAACCGTGGATCAGCCAGCAGCTTACGAAGCTGATCTTCAGCGGCGACCTTGCCATCCATATAACGTTGAAGATTGGCCAGTTGCTGTCGTGCCTCGAGCAACTTCGCCACTGCGGGCACCTGTTTGGCCACCGCGGCTGGCTCGAAATCGGCCATCTTGTCAAAACGCAGATTGACGCCCATTTTTTCGCCAGAGCCGTCTGCCAGCTTGTTGTCGACGCGGAAACTGATGCCTGGCTGGATGGCGGCCATTCTAGCGTCGAGATTGTCCATATCAAAATCCAGAAATTTCCTCTGGGCTATTTCCGCCTTCTCGATCCCGGGAGTATTTCCGGCGAGATCGGCCATCACTCCCATGACGAAGGGAATCTCGACCTTTTCCTCTGCGTTGGCGGGATTTTCGTAAGTAATATGCACGCGTGGCGGGCGATTCCGCCGAATGAATTTCTGACCGCTGTCTTTTGCCATCTGCTCGACCCTTCAATTGTCCTAGGGTTAGCTTGTCGCCTTTAAATTATTTGTTAACTAAGTCCAAGAATAAGCTCGGCTATTAGAAGTAGTTTTTCATGCCGCGTCAATTGGAATGCCACTCAACCAGGTTGACACTTCCGGCCTCAACACGACCCCGCCTGCCCTGGCCCGCGTCAGGATGCGGTTAACCACGGTCGGTAAACAACCTATTTTTCAGCGCCAAAATTCTTGAGCGCCGCCTTTGGCAACACCTCTCTCAATACGCTCATGAAATCTCGCTCGGCAAGCGCGCGCGCGCGTTCGCACAGCATGGGAACCGGACTGGAAGGCTCGGAACGCCGAAAGAATTGCTGTACCTGCTCGAGCAATGCCACTGCTTGGGCGCGGGAGGAGACCCGAAAGTCACGCCTGTCGGGCTGGCTCTCCGGCGTATGATCGCCGCCATTTTGAGCTGCGAGTTCCGGCTGCTTGGATAGCTTGTTGACGGGTAATTCGAAAAACTGGTCGGCGCCGATCTGAAACGCCGCCTTCTCCATCTGGGTAGGCACCAGAACGCTCATCACCTCAAAGAAGGATTTCCCAATCAGGGAATGAGCCTGGAGCACGAGCGGGAGGGTCGGACTCGACGGCTCCAAACGGGAATAATATTCGGCGATCGCCGCCAGCGCACCCTTGGCTTCCTCCAGCGAGCGCGGACTGGCGCCAACGGCCGCCGGCGCACTCTCCGGCGCAACCTGCGCTCCACCAGCTTCTTCGGCGTCACCTATCGGTTCCTGGTCGGCGGCGGAATGCGGATCGACAAATACCAATATCCTTTGCGCGAGCGCGGGAAGCGCTTCCAAGCCCGATGAAACGCCCCGCAGCATGAAGGCGGCGCGGATACGCTCGAGCGAGCTTTTGAGCAGCAAGACATGCTTGCGGGATGCCGCCAGCACCACCGGATCAGCGTCCAATCTGGCTTCCGAGATAGAAGCCGAAGGCAATTTTTGCTCGCCCGCGCGCGGTTTGGCCTCGCCCGACGCGATCAGCCAGGCGCGATATGTGACCGTGCCAAGCCGGCGCGCATCGAACAAGGGAGCGTATTGGAGAGGGAATACCACCGTTGGAAGATCGAGTGCCCCGATTGCGCCGACGCGTGCTTCCAAGCCGCCATCCTGGGCGACCGGGTGGACGAGGTCCCAAAAATTGTCGAGCCATTCTGCAATTGCAGCGAGGGTCGTTGCAAAGCCCCCGAGATCCCTGTTCAAAATAAGAAGCCGAGCCCGCATGACGAGTAATCTAAGATCGCGCGACCGTGCCCAAAGAGGCTTCACCGCTTCGATCTGGCTCGGCAGATCGACGGTTGATCGATCGAACGGCTTGCCGTCTTCGGTCGAAAAAAACAACGTCGGCAGAACACCTTCGGAGCCGGCGAAAAAATTGAGATATTCAGCATCACCGGCGAGATCGAGGTCGGGACCGCAGGGGTCTGCGGCGGACAAGGGTTCGCAAAGAGCGGCTACCCCCGGATCGAGAACGGTCGGACCAAGTTCAGAAATCTCTTCAGGCGCGGCCAGCGCGGGAGAAGCACCGTCGCGGGAGGATTCAGCTTCCGCCGGCTCAGATGCGGCAACAACAGCCAAGGCAGGTTTCAGCCCAGGTGCAAATGGCGCCAAATCGCCTTCACCCTCTACCGCAGACGAAAGATGAGTTTCCGACACCGCAAAGCCCTTCGTACCAGCCCTGAAACCTCACCAGCTCCCCAAGCCGAACAGTCATTCGCGTCGAAAGCAACCAAATGCCGAATCTAAAGGCAGTATCGTTCAGACGCTCTTATTTTTTCGAACCTAAACACACTTGGTCGACCCTAAACATCTAAGATCCAAAATTCCTAAAATTGCCCTCTCATACCAAGGGCCACTCGGTTCGCGAACGCGTCACCTGCCAGCGGCGGCGAGATTTCAGCAATCCCAGGCGGTTCCCCTGGGAATCGTGCAATCACATCAGCAAGGCTTCCAATATTGACGCATCCTAACAGGATTGTTGACCTACCGAAAGCCCCGAGCCCGGCAGGACCGGAGGTCGGGGACAACGGCAGCGACTGGCTAACCGAAGTCCACCTGTCGCTTTCTGTGCTATTCCACGACTTTGCCCGCGCCAAGACGCGGGTCGAGAGCGCTTCGAAGTCTGGAACATCCAGAGTTCGTCGGATACCGTTGCACGGCCACCCTGAGCGAGGCGAGGATTTCAATGGGAAAGCTAACTCAAGCAAATTACATGGCGGAATTGCAAACACCGCTGGGCGCCGATGTCCTCGCCCTGAAGAGCTTCACCGGCACGGAAGGACTCGGCGAACTGTTCGAATTTCAAGTTGAGGCCCTCAGTGAGCAGGAAAATATCGATTTTGACGAAGCGCTCGGTCAGGCCTGCACGATCAAACTCAAGACGTACCAGGACAAGGAGCGCAATTTTTGCGGCATCCTTACAAACGCCCAGTGGGTCGGTTCGGAGGTCGGTGGAGAGCAGCATTACTCGCACTACAAGCTGGTGTTGCGACCCTGGTTTTGGCTCCTCGCCCATAGGGCCGACTGCAGGATTTTTCTTGATCAGGATGTCAAAAAAACCATCCAGGACGTGTTCGAGAAGGCCGGATTCGCTCGCGGCACCGATTTCAAATTCAATACGACCGGAAATTACGATAAGATAAAATATTGCGTTCAATATCGCGAAACCGATTTTGCGTTCGTATCGCGGCTCATGGAACAATACGGCATCTATTACTACTTCGAGCACAAGGCCGGCCAGCACACTATGGTGCTGGCCGACTCGCGCTCATCGCACAGTTCGATTCCGGATCTCTCGTCGGTGAAGTACCACTTGCAGACATCGGCCTATCGACGCGTCGAGCAACAGATCCATTCATGGACATCCGACCGCCGCTTTCGGACCGGAAAGATCGAATTCAACGACTACGACTATCTCAAACCGCCGAAGCAACTGCGTGCCCCCAAGGAGGCCTCCGAGAGTTACACGCGCTCCAAGTTCGAGGTCTATGACTATCCGGGAAAATACGACGAGCAGGAGAAGGGCAAGCAGTTTGCTCAATTCAGACTCGAAGCCGAGCAGGCCGTTGACCACCGGCGGATGGCCGATGGCGACGCCCCCTCGCTGTTTTCCGGCGGCCTCGTGACCGTGGAAGAACATCCGACGCCGGCCGAGAACAAGGAATATCTGGTGATCCGCGCCGGCCATACCTTCGGCACGCAGTATTACGGTTCGGTGTCTTCCGGGAGCGCCGCAGGCTATCACGGCATGTATGAATTCCTTCCGGGCGACCGCCCCTTCCGCAGCCTGCCGCTGACTCCGAAGCCGCGGATCTACGGCATTCAAACCGCGAAGGTCGTGGTCAAGAAGGGGGACGACGGCGAGGAAATTTCAACCGACGAAAACGGGCATATCTGGGTTCAGTTTTATTGGGACAGGGAGCCTCAGAAATCCTGTCCGATCCGCGTAGCCCAGGTCTGGGCCAGCAAACAATGGGGCGGCCAATTCATCCCGCGCATAGGAATGGAAGTGGTGGTGGAATTCCTGGAGGGCGACCCGGACCGACCGTTGGTAACCGGCTGTGTCTATAACGGCGACAACAAGTTTCCATACGACCTTCCCGACAACAAGACCCAGTCCGGCCTTAAATCGGACTCCTCGAAAGGCCCGAACAAGGGCTACAACGAGTTCATGTTCGAGGACAAGCAGGGTTCCGAAAAGATCCGCATGCATGCCGAGAAAGACCATGAGGTCACGATCAAGAATTCCCAAACCGTGACCATCGGCGAGATCTTCATGCCCCCGAAAGGGAGTCCTTCGCGCAGTGTTACGTTGAAGAATGGCGACGACCAACTCACAGTCGAGCTTGGCGACCGCGCCATATCGATCCCGATGGGAAGCCAAAGCACCACCGCCATGATCACGATCAGTCATACGGTGGGAATGACGACGGTTACGCTGACGCCAGCAGCAATATCGGTAGAGTCACCTGTCATCAACCACACGGCGGAAGCGACCATCAACGACACCGCAGGAGCTGCGATCAATCTCACTGCGCCGGTGATCAATCTCACCGGTGTCGTCAACATTTCCGGCGCGCTGACGGTCGACGGCATGGTCCCCGTTCTGATCTAGGCTGCGTCTCTGGCCCACGCTACGCTATAACTGGCGGATGGTTCGACTGGAAATTTGCTTTACTTTTTCCCACTGCACCGATTGAGGTGCGCGAGGATTGCTCATGTCGCGTCTCCGTTTTGTGACGGCCCGGGCGTTATTCGAAACCTTCCCGCAGTCCGTGACCAGAATCGCGGCTCAACCCACTGACGAATCACCGCTAATTTTCTTGAAACAGCTTTCGGCGCAGCATAAGATTGACGACGCGATCACTTTTTGTGCCTATCTGCTGCCGCGGCGCGAGGCGGTGTGGTGGGCGTGCGGATGCGTCAGAGCTCTGCTCGGGGAGATTCCGGAAAGCCGAGCAGCTGCCGTAGCTGCGGCGGAGGCATGGGTGTACGACCCCGATGACGAACATCGACGGACGGCGCTCGACATCGGCACCCGAGGCGACGGCAACGATCCACTCAGCTGGCTGGCGCTCGGCGCTGGATGGTCCGGCGGCACCCTCTTGGCGCAGCCGCAGATCTCGGTCCCGGTACCGGCCTATATGACGCCCCGCGCAGCCCGCATTGCCATTTTATTGAGCGCCCGCGCGGTCAAGCCGCAACAATACCTGACGCGGATGCAAGCATGCATCGTCGACGGAGCGCGACTTGCCGAGACGGGGCTATGATGCGTCAGCCGCCGCATCCCGGTTTTGGCCTCAGAATCGGTTGCGGTTGGCCAGGCGGTCCCGGCCGTCGCATCGATATTGCTTGTACGCCCGAATTACCGGACCTAAACTTGAGTTTTTAGGAATGAATTTGCCGCAACGCCATCCGACCGATCTGGCAGATCGCCTGCAATGACTCTGACGCTCCGAGTCGAAAACCTGAACACGCTGCCCGATGGCGGCCCTCTGAGCGTATCGATCAAGGGTAAGCGTGGCCTCGACATCGGACGCGATCAATACCTTGATTGGACGTTGCCGGATCCCAGCCGTTTTATTTCCGGCAAGCATTGCGAAGTGCGATGGCACGATGGCGGCTACTGGCTGCACGATATCTCGGCCAATGGCACCTTTCTGCAGGGCGACGACAATCGTCTCAAGGAGCCTCACCGTTTGCGCAACGGCGACCGGTTTGCCGTCGGACACTATATCGTTGCCGTGGAACTCGATGACGATGCAATTGCTGCGACCGAAGCGTCGTCCGGTCAGGCGGCGGCAAGTTACGATGAGCTCTGGAGTCCGGTTGGCGAAGCGGCCCCGCCGATTGATCCGAGAGAGTTGAAGGCGTCTGGCGATCTCCGCCCGCTCAAGCCGGACTTTCTCAATTGGGCCATTGATGTGCCGCCAGCCTTCCCGCGATCGGAGACGTCGGTGCCGGCCGCGGTACCACATTGGCAGGTGCTCGACCTCAATGCTGGATCGGACGAAAGCTGGTCAGACGGAGCCCCGAAGCCGGCACCGTCCGAGCCACCCAGTAGCCCAATCCCGGTTCCGCGCCGGCCGCTGTGGATGTCCACCGATGCTGAGGCCCACTCGGCTGCATCGCCAGCCAGCGCGCCATCTCCGCCCCCTGCCCCCGCCCGAGGGTTCACAGCGCGGAATCCACCGTCGGCGGCATCGACTGTCGATTCAGACGGACATCTCGATCAACGTGACCCGACTGCGCGCGGCGTCCCACCGAGCGGAGCGGAATTCATCCGCCTGTTTGCCCGAGGCGCCGGGCTGCCGGACGACGCATTTGCAGCGCGCGATCCGGCCGAGTTCGCCGAACAACTGGGCCAATTGATGTTTCTGGTTCTCGAGAATACGCGGCAGCTGCTCGACGCGCGCCAGCAAGCGAAGCGTCTGACCCACAGTTCGAACCAGACCACGATCGAGGCACTGAACAACAATCCACTCAAATTCGCCCCCACGATCGAAGATGCCATGCGTATCATGTTCGGCCCCAAGACCCGGGGCTATCTCGATGCACGTGGGACGCTTGTGCAAAGCTTCAACGACGTAAAGCGGCATCAAGTCAGGACCTACGCTGCCATGCAGCATGCCGTGAAGCTGATGGCCGAGGAACTCGATCCCGCCCGCATCGAAGCCAAATCCGACAGCGATCGCGGTCTGGCCAGTATCATCAGTTCGCGCAAGGCTCGGCTGTGGGATATCTATGTCGCACGCTGGCAGGCCCGTACCGAGCATCAGCAGGATGGTATGCTCGCTGCTTTTATGGACTACTTTGCGGATTGTTACGACCGCGGCGAAAGTGATGTAAGGTAGAGTTTTCAGGCGGGCTCAGGTCGAATTGCTTTTGCGAAAGCGGAGCCAACCCGGCGAGTAAAAAAGATACGCAACGACGTAGCAATCCCAGCCCGTAAATATTTCTTTGGCATCGAGAGATAGGTAAAGATCAAGAATGTCCTGGTACACAAAGGTGGCGTGGACGGAAGGGCTGTTCCTGCGGCCCCATCATTTCCAGCAGAACGATCGCTACCACGAGCACTTGCTAACGTCGCGAGTGCGGCATGCCACGCCCTACCCATGGGGCTTCTCTTACCTGGAAATCGATCGGGACCTTGCCCAGCAAAGCAAATTTGGACTGCGCCGGGCCGCCGGTGTCATGCCCGATGGCACCCCGTTCGACATCCCGGCCGACAGTCCGCTGCCACCGCCGATCGTCATCCCTGACACCGCGAACCAGCATGTAGCATGGCTGTCGATGCCGGTGGCCGCCGCGAATACTCGTGAGGTTGATGACCGCGAATCTGAAAGCGCGGCACGCTTTGTTATGAACGCAGAGACCTTTGTCGATTCCAGCTCGCCGCTGCGCATCGAGGAGGAGATCGATATCGCTTATCCGCGACTGAGCTACGAGCTGCGCAAGACCGCGAAGCCCGGTTATATCGGCCTCGGTGTGACTCGCATCCTGGAAGTCAGAGACAAGCAGATCGTATTCGACGAAAAATACGTGCCTCCGGTTCTGCTGTGCAACAGTCACCCGGTGGTCAATGGCTGGATCGACCGCGTAGTCGGCTGGATCGACAACAAGCTCGAGGAACTCGCGCGCTATGCCGCCGACCCGACCGCCGGTGGTGGCCTGCAAAGCGTTGATTACTTTGTGCTGCAACTGCTTAATCGGCATATTGCGGTCCTGAAGCACTACAGCACTACTGGCTACCTGCATCCGGAGCGATTGTTCGAGGAATTCCTTCGCCTTGTAGGCGAGTTGGCTACATTCGCCACGCCCGAGCGTCGCGCTCGCGATTATCCCGCCTACGATCAGGATGACCTCGAGAATGTCTTTGGACCAGTCATGCGCGATCTGCAGGATTTCCTTAGCGCCCGGCTCGGCCGTCGCGCCATACGCCTTGAGATCATCGATCGCGCGGAGAACGCTTTCATCTCCACGATCCGTGATCGAACCTTGTTTCGCAACGCCACGTTTGTTCTGGAAGTGTCCGCACGACGTCCGCTATCCGAGATCCAGCTCCAATTTCCCCATCTCTTCAAAATCGGGCCCAATACCAAGATGAATGAGATCGTGCACGCCCATTTGCCGGGTGTGCCGCTCATACATCTGCCGACACCTCCGCCTCAAATCCGCGCGATCACCGACCACGTTTACTTTTTCTTTGATCGCCAATCGCCGCTATGGCCGGAATTCTCGGTAGCAAGTTCGATCGGCATGCATTTTTCCGGCGATTGGCCGGATCTTGAATTAGAATTGTGGGCGGTCTTGGAAGATCGTCGATGAACGACAAAACGCCCCCACGCCCTCCGTTCGGCAATCCCAGCGAACGGACAGTCATACGGCCCAACCCGGGCGGGCGGCGCTCGGTCACTCCACAGCAACCCCCGGGCGCGCCAGCGCCCCTGCCGCGCCCCCAAGACAACCTTGGGCAGCCGCAGCCGGTGACGCCTCAAGCGACGCCCTACATCCCTCCCAGCCGGCCTGAAAATGCAAATCCGGATGCCTGGATCGCGACTCATGAGGCGCAGCCCCCACGGCCGGCCGTACAGGCGCATGCGCCGGAAATCAGGATCGACGACCTCGTCGCAGCGAATGAAAACCCGATCCTGCGTTCGGCCGGTCCACTCCTGCTGCTTCTTGGCCGCTTGCGCGTTGCGCTCGCGCGCGCCTCGTTCGCCTCCCTGATGGAACAAGTCGCCGAGGCAATCAAATTCTTCGAGAAGGATATCCGATCTGCCGGCATCCCGGAGGGCCAGGCCAATTCGGCCAAATACCTCATTTGCGCCACCGCGGACGACATTGTTCAGAACATCCCAACCGATGACCGTCACGTCTGGACGCAATACAGCATGCTGAGCCGCTTTTTCGGTGAGCGGATCGGCGGCGTGCGCTTTTTCGACGAGCTGACGCGCCTGAAGCAGGACCCCCTGCTGAATTACAACGTGCTTGAACTGCAGCACACGTGCCTGGCGCTCGGATTTCAGGGTATCCACAGGACTTCGGCGGGCGGCGTCTCGACGTTGCAGCAGATTCAGCGCGACCTCTACGAAACGCTCCGTCGTGTACGTCCCAAACCCCATCGGGAATTGTCGCCGCGTTGGCAGGGCCAACAGATGGCGAGCCGTCAGTCGCGTGTCCAGATGCCCTGGTGGGGAGTCGCAGGCCTCGTCGGCATCGGGCTCTTCGGGCTGTATTTCCTGTTTCTTTACCTGCTTAACGGCGGCGTCGATGCCGCGATCGCAGCCATGACCTCTCTGCAAGATCGCAGCAAGCTGTCGATCGAACGCAAGGTGATCGTGCCGCCACTGCCGCCACTGCCGCCACCGCCGCC
>Ga0075021_10000329_pt1 | contig 26107 bp, 18 predicted proteins | sample ColStrG_CSR_2012_FD_72749 | JGI IMG/M metagenome (GOLD analysis project Ga0075021, IMG submission 72749) | Freshwater sediment microbial communities in response to fracking from Pennsylvania, USA - Cold Stream Run_MetaG_CSR_2012 | ecosystem: Environmental > Aquatic > Freshwater > Creek >...
CCGACCAGCTGGTCGGACGGCACTTCCTAGAAGCAATTCTTGAAGGGATACTATTCAGAGACGGACAGGCAAAACGTAGAAGTCGTGCTTATAGGGCACTGGGCTAAAAGCAACCTCTTGACATCCTGGTGGCCTTTCGCATATCGTCGTTGGCAATTCGGCGAACGGAAGAGAGAAACATTTCAATGCTTCTCGTCCGAGGGGGCTTCTACTCGCCGTCTTCCCCAAGAAAATAGGGTTGAGTCAGTCACGGCGCGAACTAGCTGCCGCGCGCGGTATTGCGTGCGCGGACTCTACGGGTTGTGCGTTGGCTAACCTTCACGAAAGCGGGCCATGGCATCTTGTGGCATCGCTTGGAGGAGGTTACTCGCGCATTTGAGTCCGAGAATGGAACGACTATTCGCAATTTGGGCCCTTGGAATTTCGACAATACTTTTGGAGTCACTTCGATGGGTGTTCGTGCCTTGCTTCCAGAGTTGGCCATTATTTTATTAGTGTCCCTCGGCATTCCTGTATGTCATGCACAGGCACCAACTGGCCCCGTGCCTGCTTCGGCACCGACCAGTCCTGCGCCTCCACCTGCAGGCGCGGCTACAGGACCTACCTCACTTGACGCGAGTAAGCAGGCACAAAAGGCTACCACTGCGGTCAATAACGCGGCGAGTACGGTATCCAAAGCCAGCGATGCGGTGACCAAAGCTGGCAGTTACACAAAGACCATCCAAGAGATAACCGGGTCGACGGCTAAGTCGACTCAATCCGTGACCGACAACCTGCAGACTCTGCAGGCAACGATTGATGGGATCCAGCAGAACAAGCTCCTCAACGTGCTGACGGCAGCACTGAAAGACCTCGATGGCAAACAGAGCGACACAGTCGAATCCGGGGTCAATGGTGCGTGCGACCCAGCTCAATTGAAGCAGCCCTCCAGCGGAGACCAGCAGGATGTAACGGATGCTCTAGCCAATTGTGGCACTGCGCAAAAAAACGCCGCCACCACCCTGGCAGCCGTGGCCCCGGCACTGACCGGTCTGCAGACGGCCATGCAGAGCATCTCGCCCTACATGGCGAAGCAATTCGACCTCTTAACTGACAAGCTCAAACCCTTCGCGGACGCAAAACTGGTTTCTTCTGACCCAGCGGTCGCGCCTCCCGGAGCTCCGGATCCGGTGGTTCTTCTCCAGGTGCTGCCCAAAGGCCTGCCCGCGCTGAGGGAGGCGCTGAACGCCGCTAGTGCGTACCAATCGGCCTGGAACAACATGAAGGCCGCGGTGCAATCAACGAACTCCGGAGGTGTTTCTGCGCCAGCCGCGAGTAAAGATGCTCCCGACGCTGACGCTGAGTCCAAGAAGCTGCAGACCGGCATCGAGAGTATCGAAACCAAGCTGGGGGGATGGTTCGCCGTCATCACCACCAAGCTTTCCGCCGATGCTCAAACGCTGGATGGTAAACTCTCCGCGGTGGCCAGCGAACCGGCGAAAAATAGTGCCGACGCTTTGGGTGATGTTCGCGAAAAGACCGACACGTTGTCTGCCGTACAGTTCATCGTCGATGCCTGGCCTCCCATGGTGGGTTTTCTAGTGGACGGGCAGCCCACTGGCTTCAGTCTCAGCACCACGAAGACCAACTTCGAGATCCTGCAGAAGTCGGTCAATGTCTTGCGCGCCTCCATCTCCCGTGTACACGACGCCCTCGCGGGCGATTTCACCGATTTCGAAACCGATCAGGTTTCGCTCTATTATTTTTCCGACGTTGCTCGGCTCATGTACGCCTTGAACGACAGATTCCAGAACATGGGCGGCGTGGCGGAGGCTAAAGCGCAGGCTGACGCTCAGCGCACCGCGCTGACCCAAACCGAACTTGATCTCGCCGATGCTCAGGCCACCGTGAACCGCTACCAGAAGCAAGTGCTCGATCTGCAGGAGGAGCAGCGCCAGGCCAATGAGAAACTCAAGGGACTAAACTCCAACCTCAGCAAACTCGCCAGCCGCCTCAAGCAAGCGCAGGACAGCAAGGCCATGGCCGATACAAACTACGACACAGCGTCCAAGCAGCAGAATCCGAACCCGGCGACCGGTGTACCAGATCCCACGCTAAACTCGAGTGTCGACAAGGCCAAAGCTAAGCAGACTGCTGACGCCGCCAAGTTAAGCGACGCCCAGTCCAACTACGATGCTGCCAAGGCCGAGCGCGACAAAGCGCAAGCACAAGCTGACGACGCGCAAAACCAGAAAGACAGCCTGCCAGCCAAGCTGGCGGTGGCGCAGCAGGCGATGAGCGACGCTCAAGTCTCAGTCTCGCAGCAACGCAGAAAAATGCTGCTGGCGGCCCAGGCGGAGTCGGATGCTTTCGCCTTCGCGCGCGACAACACGCCGTTCATGTTCGCCCCAGCCGACGCCTCCAGTCCCGATCCCGCCAAGCGAGTCATCCTGTACGCGTTCAACGACAACAAGACAATATTCATGCGAGGCAAGCCCCAAGACTTGTCTGTGGTGAAGCACATGATTGCCGTCTTCGACAAACCGGCGCCCCAAGCACGCCTCACCTTGTGGACTTTTCAGCTCAGTGCTGACTCTGGCCAGAAGACAAACAAGAAAGCTGCCGGACGGCTCAATGAATCGATGGAGATTGTGGACCAGGAGTTGGGAGATACACGGGCGCTGGAGAACACTGCCCTCGCCTGGCTTCGAGATGTGATCAACAGTGAGGTAGCGAGGTCAACAGGTCCAGACAACCCAAACTGCAAGGACTTGGTCCCTAACGCAAGTGACGCGGATTGCGAAAAACTCAGGCGCATCGCGTTCTACGATACCTTGGTCCTGAGGCAGCTGAATTTTGACCTCACGCGCCCGAGCGCCAGCGACCCCAATCGCTTAGCGTTGCTTCGGAAACTTATTCCCGACCCTGCCGACACTACCACTCTCGGAGAAGCCTTGCTGGCTCTGAGCCTGGCACCGCCAGACACAAGGAATCGGGTCCGCAACACGTTCGAGCAAGAGCTGAGGAGTCAGCTTGGTAAGTTGCCCCAAAAGACGTCATGGCGGCCTACGGACCGGCAAGATGGAGATATTCTCCCCTTGACCTGGCACGCATTGGGCATTTGGCAAAACGAAAGCACAGCGTCGAGCAATGGTCTCAGTTCAGCTCAACTGGAAATTGTGAGGGCACTCCGGGCGTCGTATGACAACTCTGTTCTTTCTGACATCCTCAAGAAGATTGAGGGCTGGCGTGTGGAACTAGGAGGCCGCTCCACACCGGGACAATGCCCAGCGCCTCCAGTTAAGTGCCCCTCGGATGCTGGCCTATACTCTAACCTGGACAGTATAAAAAGCAGAATCTCTACGTATGTAGAGCGTGGCAAAGCCCTCTTGAACAAATCCGAGGCCGACACCCTAACGACCTTGCAAGTCAATCCTGACGTACCTTCGCACGATGATGCAGTGGCGAGGGCGAGGCTTACTCGTAAAGCAATTAACTTGCTTCCTGTTGCCGATCAAGTCGCTTACGACGACTTGGATCGCGAGAGGCTGAGTCTGGAATCGCGTCTAGACACGATTAAGAAGCAGTCCGTGTCCGTCGTAAACACTCTGAGGGCTTACGGCATCGACGCCGGAGACCTGTTACCGAGTACCGCCATCCCCGACAGTGCAGGAGACAAGCCTGATACGAGCAAACAAAACTCTGGCGTGGAGTCTTCCGCCCAACGGACTGCAAACCAGGCCACCGCACAAAAAGTTGTTGTCCAACAATCCATTGCCCAAATTAAGGAGCGAGTTCTGAACTACGCAGGGCTTAGCACTGCCTCGCCGCGAGTCGCCGCCGCTGACGAAATGCTGAAGGAGATCATCATCGCGGTCGAGGACGACCTGTCTCGAGACTTTGTTCAGCCGATGATCAAAAGACTACGGATCCGACTCATGACGGAAAGAGGCGTGGGCGTAGGGGTTGTGCAGCGGGAATCGCTGCTTGCGACGAACCGCGGCGTAGCGCGTATCGATCCGCGTGCATCCACTCAGCTCGCGGTGGGAGACCAGGAAGACATCCTTAGCGGCATCCAGCAACTCGCTCAACTCTACGCCACGGTGCAGTCCGGGGGCGCACTGGCCGCGCTCGGTGCACTGCAACAGCAGCCTCGGGAACCGCGACCGGAGATCTACGCTCTTAATACAGGAAACAAATTCCAGGTCACCCCGATATTTGACCCTTCTGGGCAAGCCTTGCGCTTCAAGTTCGATTTCGTCGCGACTGCGAACTTGCAGGAGCCCAATGGCACGATGAACACACAGATGGCCCGAATCGAGCGCCACACTATCAACACGGAAGTACAGCTCAGCAATTTAGAAACCCGCGAGATATCGCGTTTCGAGGTCAATGCGAGGCTTGGGCTGCCAACGACTTACTGGGGCGGCATTCCCGTCTTGAAGGATATTCCGCATGTTCGCCCCTGGGTACCGTTGATTGGTTGGTTCGTGCGCAAGGGAGGAAGCAACGCCTCCGCGCAGCAGAGCGTAATTTTTGGGCAGACAACAATCTATCCAACGATAGGAGCTTTGATTGAACTGGTTTCTGATCCGGGGAATGTTCCTGCTGCCGCTCCAACCCCGTGAAGGGTCACTGCCGGTTGGTGAATAAAAGAGCGGTGATGGTAAGAAAGGAAAGTCAACTATGGACGGAGAGATTACAGACTGGAACGCTTCTAACAGACGGGGTAAGGTCTCTGGCGCCGATGGTACTCATCTGGTCAGCGCTGCGGACTGTTCTGGCGGGCTGCAGACGGTCCTCAGCAACACTGCCATCCCGCCCGATGATGCGGTGGAGGTCACGTATGATGTGGCGGGAACTGGCGAGGCGATCAATGTTGACCTGGCCCGTTCCGTCGCATTGGCAGCCGCCGCAGCGCCGATGGTTGTTGCTCTTGCTGCCAAGAAAGCAGCACCGACGCCAGTGGGAACAGGAAAAGCAGCAGAGGCCCCAGCTGAAACGGCCAAGAAATCTGTCGCCAAAAAGGTCGTGCCCAAGGAACCTCTGAAGCAACCTCGAAAATCGGCTCCCAAAAAGAGGCGGCCATGAAACACGTTGATTTACCGTTGATCGCAATTTCAACAGGCCTAGGCACCGCGCTGACTCAGTTGAGGAAGTCGAAGCGATCCGCCCTGCTATCAGAATACGAAGGCAAATATCACTTGTTTACTGTCGGCAATATCGCCGCTGGCCGATCAAAAGGCATCAAGAGGCTATCGGATCTGAAATCGATCGCAAAACTGAAACCGAAGACGGCAGCACCGCGCCGCGCCGCAGTGCAAGTTAAGAAGGGGCAACCAGGTGGGGGAGGTGCTACTCGGCGGCAGGGCTTTAGCCACGCTAAGGCGGCTAACATCGTCCGCCAATCTGCCGCACGCTATGTGTTGGGAGCCATCGCTGGCAAGTTTGCCTTTCTTGGAATACAAAACGTCAACATGGCATTGAAATTTGTCTCTAGCCCCAAGGACTTGTATTGCGACGGACCCCGGCACCATGACGATTTTCCGCCGCCCGATGTCTCTGAAGGGGACCCTTGCCCGCACCGGGACGGCCACAGAATCGTTTCCGCAAGATGAGGTCTATTTACGATGTTCGGAACTCTTCTCGATAAGCTGCAATCACTTTTTTCCAAGAATTTCGTGATTGGCAGCATTCCGTTATTCGCCTTTCTCTTTTTGCACGGGCTGATGGCCTACCGTGTCTCCTACTACTTCCAAGGGTGGGTCCGGACCTACTTCCTCTCGCAAGACATATTCCGTCAGGCAGTACTCTCCTTCGCCCTGCTTCTGGCCACGGTCATCGTCAGTTACGTCTTGTCGACGCTTAGCGTGTTTATGCGCGAGATTCTCGAAGGGAAACATGGATTGGGGAAGTTTCTGTCCGACGCTCTGAGTCAACGCTACCGCGACCGCCTGATTGAGGTTGAAAGCGAATTAAGGGCAGCCAAGACGAAGAGGCGGAGGCTAAAGGGAAAACAGGATCTCTGGACACGTGAGTTGGGCGAAGCTTATCAGCTGGGAGCAAGGGTAGCGACCTGTGTCTACCAGGCCCGCCCCGCCTTAGTTGCGTTATCCGATCGCCTAAAAAGCAACCAGGAGATTGCTTTGGTGGAATTGGAAACCGAGGTGCAACCTCTGACTGCCACGCTGCGGGCCAATAACCCCGAACTAGAGACGGAGGCGTCTAGGAATCTGGACCGTGACCACGGTACTCTGCTGCAACTGATCCGCTACGCCAGCGATGCGGCTCAGGAGCAATACACGCAATTGTTGACTGAGTTCCAATTCGACTACGCGGGTGAGGATGTTGCTCCGACGAAGCTGGGCAACATTTCCCGGGTCGCGCCACACTATGCCGCCTCTCGCTACTCCATGAATCTGGATATCTTTTGGACGCGGCTACAGAAAGTCATTGCGGCAGATGCAAATTTCTACGCCGTCTTGCAGGACGCAAAAATGCAAGTTGATTTTCTGGTTGCCCTCATTTGGTACACGCTCTCGTTCACGCTGATCTGGGTCATCGCCCTTCCATGTATGGGTGAGGCAATGGACCTGTTTCTGGGTATCGCGATTGTGGGTCCGCTTCTGGCCTACGTCTGGTATCGGGTTGCGCTACAGAATTACCGGGCTTTTGCCAATGTGCTGTGTGCTTCGGTCGACTTGTTCCGGATGGATCTTCTAAAGGTGCTCCGAGTTCCGCCCCCGTCCAACGCCGAGCAGGAGCGCCTGATCTGGGAGACGATCGAGCAGCGATTGGTCTTTGGCGAACACTCGAACATCACACTACAGACGAGTTGATGATGCCGCTTACCTCAAGAGACTTGGCGCACTACGGCTTCGGCATACGGACAGCGGCAGTCGCATTGTATGTCGTGTGGGTCATTACGGGCTTTTGCATACTCCGCTGCAAACAGATGGAACCCAGTCACCTAACATACATCGCAACACGCGACCTTCCGGCTGGGCATAGGTTGCATGCCTCTGACTTTGAATTTGCTCCCCCAATCCCGGCAGGGGAACGTGACCGCCTACCGGAATGGTTGGATCCGGTGGGAAAGTATGTCGTTGAGCACCATCTGGCGAACAAACCAATCGCGCAGTCTGATCTGCGTTCCAGGCCGGTGATCAAGGTGAGCGAGGACGAGAAGGGCAAAGAGATGGCCATCTACTGGTTTTCGTTGGAAAAGCAAGCAGCTCTGGCCAACGTTCTGAACGCAGAGTCTAACGTTGATGTTTGCTCCGGAATTTGCATCGCTCAGAACGTCAGGGTTTTGTCGGTCTCTTGTGGTGGAACGACGACGTCTTCCGACTGTTACGCTGCACTCGAACTTTCAGCCGAAAGCAGCGTAAAGCTTGCTCCCGTCGCAAAAGACTCTCGTCTTATTTTGCGAGGCGATTCAACGAGGTGATAGATGGCGGATCCTAACTGGGACCAAGGTGTGGACATTGATGTGCCGGCAAAACCGACGCACGGTAATTGGACACAAGCTGTAGAGTATGTGGACGCGGCCAAGCGATTGAAATTCGTGGTCGACGACGAACGGCCAGACCCAGCCGCGGCCCAGCAACCAGCCAGGGTGCCAAACAAGTGGAACTATGCGCCAGACCGCGCATGCACCGCAAATGGTGACCCAAAGGCACCCATCAATCCCGCTAACTGCCTGATTCCTGATGCTCCTCCGGGCGCTTTAATCGCCAAGATCGGCGGGAGCACCGCAGGTAAGGCCGGCGACGGTGTGAAATCCTTTGTCGTAGGCAGTTTTTGCGTCATCGACATTGACGACAAGACGAAAGGGACGGTGTACCTGACCATGAACGCGGACCCGATGGGTTTGCTAGAGAGAACTGGCCAACTTCGTGTCAGGGTGTACCGTTCCGGCTGATCTGAAAGGACTGCATCGCGCCATCTTTCGACACACAGTTGGCAACCCGGATAGGTCCGCCATCGGTGTGCAACAGACTCCAACGAATCTGAATACGAAGTGATAAGCGTCTTGATCCCAACCCACAACCCAACCCACAGTTTGAGGTGATTTGTACGACTTCCGCGAACTTTGGCAGTCCCCGCGGTCTTGTAAGTTGTTGTAAAGCCTAGTACGTCCAGATTCACACGGTGGAAGTCGTAGGTTCAAATCCTACAGCGCCCACCATTCAAGTCTCTTGCTGTTTCCCGCCAGCCATTCCACCTTTCAGATAAACTTCAGCCTTACTTCGTAGAGTGAGGTACAGGAGAAAAATCCCAATGAAGTCGATTCAGTTTTTGGTACCTTGCGTGGTAGTTCTTGGTTGCGCACTGAACCTCGGGGCGCAGCCTCAGGATTCAAAGGCAACGAAAGTCAGTATGGCCGATGCGCGCGCGACCGCTCTGGCCAGTTCGAACGGCAAGATTAAGAGTGAAGAGCTGGAAAAGGAACACGGCAAGCAGATTTACTCTTTCGATATCCAAATGCCGGATGGACTGCACGAAGTGAACGTCGATGCTGTCACCGGCAAGTTGATCGATGACAAAGTCGAAAGCGCCGCCGACGAAGCAAAGGAAGCGGCGGCGGACAAAAAAGAAGCCGCAGCCAAGGCGAAGAAGGCTAAGAAGGCCAAGACGGACGCGGCTGCGAAACCAGACGCACAGTAAAGGAAGTCGACTCCCTAGGTCGACTCCCTAGAGAGATACGAACCTGTTGCGATACGCCGTGTTGTCAGCGGGTTCGTGTTTCTGCTCCAGATCTTGCTTCAGGCTCTAAGATGGCTTGTAGGTGCGCGACCCGAGATGAAGATTTCTTCGTGGTTCCTCAATTCGTGCTTGTTGCTGATTATCAGCGGAGTGAGCCTGGCTCAGTCGGTTCCCTCCGCTTCATCTGAATCCTCCGCAGCGATCGTGTTGCAGACAGCGCCCGCAACTGCCGATGTTGCCGCCCATCCTGAGCCTTCGCCTGCGACTGCCCCGACGACGATTACCTTGCAGGATGCGTTGAAGCTGGCGCGCAAGAACAGTCCGGCGTATCAGTCCGCCTTGACTGATTTTGCTTTGGCGCACGAAGATAAAGTCCAGAGCCGCGGCGCGCTGCTGCCAAACGTGAATTTCAACACGCAGGCGATCTACACGCCGCCCGCATCGAAAACCGCGACGACCAGCAGGTTTATAGCGGCGAACGGGATCCATGAATACGTCAGTCAGGCGAATGTGCATCAGGTCCTGGGGCTGGACACATTTGCGACGTATCGAAAGACCTCCGCGGCCGAGGCTGTCGCACGTGCGAAGTCAGAGATTGCCGGGCGTGGGCTTGTGCTCACGGTTGTGCAGACCTATTACGGATTCGTTGTGGCCGAGCGGAAGTATGCCACAGCGCAGAAGGTGGCCGCCGAAGGCGAGCGCTTCTTGAACATCAGCCGAAAGCTTGAAAACGGCGGGGAAGTGGCGCATGCCGACGTGATCAAGGCGCAGCTGCAGTTCAATCAGCAGACTCGCGATCTGCGGGAAGCCCAGTTGGCAATGGACCACAGCCGTCTCGATTTGGCCGTGCTAATTTTTCCCGACTTCAACCAGAATTTTTCAGTCGTGGATGACATGCAGTCCCTGGCGCCGTTGGCTTCGTTTGCGGATGTAGAGAGTGCGGCAGGAAGCAAGAATCCCGAATTGCGGGCGGCCTTGGCCTCCCTGGATGTCGCAAAGCAGGATGTCGCCGCAGCCTGGGGCGGATTACTCCCTAGCGTTGGCCTGGACTATTTTTACGGAATTGACGCACCTAATTTTGCCACCAGAAGCTACTTGTTCGGCCCCACCGGGAACAAGATCGGCACCGTCAACAATCTTGGATATTCCATGAGCGCGACGCTGCAATTTCCGGTCTTCAGTTGGGGAGCGGGATATAGCAAAGTGAAACAGGCCAACCTGCGGCGGACCCAGACGCGGGTGGAGCTAAGCTTTACGCAGCGGCAGCTTTTGGCGAACTTACGCACCTTTTATGACGAGGCGCAAGCCGCGAGCGGAGAACTTGACTCGCTCAAACAGTCCGCGGAACTGGCGTCGGAGAGCCTGCGCTTGACCACCTTGCGCTATCAGGCGGGCGAAGCGACTGTGCTCGAAGTGGTTGACGCGCAGAATACGTTGGCTTTGTCGCGGAACGCTTATGATGATGGTCAAGTGCGCTACCAGACGGCGCTGGCCAATCTGCAGACGTTGACAGGAAATTTGTAAGACTGGCAGCTTTTTAAGATTGAGCATCTCGAAACTCACCCATGGCGAATCTAACTTCGGCGGTTTTGGTCGGTAGCAATCGTAAGGTTCCCGCGTCCCGCAAGGGGATCCTGCTCGCACCGGTGGCTGTTCTTGCCCTCTTTCTAGGCGGCTGTTCCAAGGCGGAGAAAGATCCCGAGCCGGAAGTCAGCGTGGAAGTTGCGCCCGTGGAACAAACCACGATTCAGCACACGGTATCCGCGGAAGCCGTCCTGTTTCCGCTGGAGCAAGCCGCCATCACGCCGAAGATCAGCGCGCCGGTTAAGAGCTATACCATCAAGCGCGGAAGTCGCGTCCACAAAGGCCAGTTGCTGGCCGTGCTGGAGAACCGCGATCTGGCCGCAGCCGCACAAGACAATCGCGGTTCGTTCGAGCAGGCGCAGGCCGCCTACCAAACGACAACCGGCGCCGGCCTTCCAGAAGAACTGCAGAAATCTAAGGGAGACATGGAAGCCGCCCAGAAGATGCAGGATGCCGAAGAAAAGCTCTACAAGAGCCGGCAAGAGCTGTTCGAGCAAGGTGCGTTGCCGCGGAAAGATCTCGATCAGGCTCTTGTTTCCGTAACGCAGGCACGCAGCCAGGCTGAGCTGGCGAAGCATCACTATGATTCCCTGGTCGCCTTCGGCAATCAGCAGGGGCAGAAGGCAGCCCACGGGCAGTTGGAATCCGCGGAAGGCAAGTATGCTGGCGCGCAAGCTATGCTGAGTTATTCCCAGATCCGCAGCCCCATCGACGGCTTCGTCACCGACCGTCCTCTTTACCCCGGCGAAATGGCGGCAGCCGGAACGCCATTGCTGACCGTGATGGATCTTTCGCAAGTGATCGCAAAGGCGCACATCCCCCAAAGCGAAGCTGCGGTGCTCAGAGTCGGATCGAAGGCCACGATGATGGTTCCCGGCGTGGAAAAGCCGGTGGATGGGAAGATCACGGTGGTGAGTCCCGCGCTGGACCCCAACAGCACCACGGTCGAAGTGTGGGTGCAAGCAAAGAATCCCGGCCAACAACTCAAGCCCGGGACAAGCGTGCAGCTCTCTATGCTCACAAAGGCGATACCTAACGCGCTGGTGATTCCGGCGGCAGCCGTGCAGCCGGGACCCGATGGGACGATGATTGCGATGCTGTTCGGCTCGGATAACCTCGCGCATCAGACAACGGTTCACACGGGCGTTCGCCAGGAAGACGACATCCAGATTCTGGACGGACTCAAAGTTGGCGACAAGGTCATCCTCTCGGGTGCTTATGGCTTGCCGGATAAAACCAAGGTGAAGATCGAGCCTCCGAAAGAAAAAGAGCCCGATGCCAAGGGCGACGCCAAAGGCAGCAAGGATGACGCGAAAGATGCGAAGTCCGACGCCAAAGACAAGGATTAGCTCCGTCGCCAGGGTTGAGCGCCGTTACCGGTGTGGTCAAGTCGCAACAGTTTTGATCCAGAAAGAAAAACTGCCCGAATTTGCGTTCCACAAACCGACCGGCCAGTTAGAAATCCACAGCGTCCTCGAAAGAACACTTGCGCGCTGTTCTGTCATGAATTAATCTCCCGCCACGTCTGTTTCTGGAAAATCCAAAACGCCACGGGGTTTTCCGTCGTCGAGTTCGGCCCTGCTCGCTGCTCGTGTGTTCTGTCCCAGGAAATCAAAATCACACGCTGGACCCAGGAGATCAAAATGTCAGTTCGAACGCGTTGTCTCGCGGGGGGCTCGGCTACTCTCGCCTTGCTCCTTCTCTGCACCGTTTCCGCGTCCGCCCAAGGACACGTCGTCACCCGTTGGAACGTCAAGCATGACGTTTCCGCACCTCTCAGTGAAATGATCAAAAACGCTCCCAAGGCCCAAAAGGGAGCCAAACATGAGGCCGAACCTCTGAAACGGATCCCGCTCCCGCCGGGCATGTTGCCAGGTGTTGAAGATACGGTTCGCCAGCGCACGGCTGTCTCGAGCACGACGCCCGGCGCGTCCCTAAACTTCGAAGGCTTGGGTAACGCGCAATACGGGTTTACCGTGAGCAGCGCCCCGCCGGATACCAACGGAGCGGTGGGTGCGACGCAGTATTTCCAATTAGTAAACTCATCGTTCGCGGTGTTTAACAAGACGACAGGCGCGCTTGTGGCGGGCCCGACCGCGACGAATACGCTATGGTCCGGATTCGGCGGCGGCTGCCAAACGAACGATGACGGCGACGGAATCGTTGTTTATGACAAGCTTGCGAACCGTTGGGTTGTCAGCCAGTTCTCGGTTTCGACTACACCGTTTCTGCAGTGCGTGGCCGTTTCGACGACTTCGGATGCCACGGGAACCTACAACCGGTATTCGTTCCAATATTCTAATTTCGACGATTACCCAAAAATGGGCGTTTGGCCTGACGGCTACTACACCACGTTCAACATGTTCAATGGCAACACGTTTGTGGGAGCCGATTCCTGCGCTTACGACCGCGTGTCCATGCTTGCCGGAAGTGCCGCGCAGCAAGTCTGCTTCCAGCAGGGCTCGGGGGTTGGCGGCTTGCTGCCCTCCGATCTTGATGGCACGACAGCACCGCCTGCCGGATCTCCGAATTACCAGATCTACTACGGCACGAATTCGCTCCAGTTGTATAAGTTCCATGTGGACTTCAGCAACACTGCGAATTCCACCTATACCGGTCCCACCAACATACCCGTGGCGGCGTTCTCGGCTCTTTGCGGCGGTGGAACTTGTATCCCCCAGCCATCTGGCGGCAACCAGTTGGATTCTCTTGCGGATCGCTTAATGTTTCGCCTGGCGTACCGCAACTTCGGCAGCCACGAATCGCTTGTCGTGAATCACTCCATCGTTTCAGGCTCCAGTGGCGGAGTCCGCTGGTATGAGATCCAAAATCCGAACGGCACTCCCGTGGTTGCGCAGCAGTCCACGTTTGCGCCGGATTCGAACTATCGCTGGATGGGCAGCGTCGCCATGGATCAATCTGGCGACTTGGCTGTGGGTTACAGCGTCTCCAGTAGCTCGTTAGATACGTCGGTCCGATTTGCAGCCCGACTCGCCAGCGACCCGCTCAATACGCTGGGTGCGGAAGTCAGTGCGGTCGCGGGCGGTGGCGTGCAGAACGGCAGCACGTCCAACGGACCACTCAGCCGATGGGGAGATTACAGCGCCATGCAGGTCGATCCCGTCGACGACTGTACGTTCTGGTACACGCAGGAATACATCAAGACGACCGGCTCGTTCAACTGGAGCACACGTATCTCGAGCTTCAAGTTCCCGAGCTGCGGTGCTTCCGGACCGACCGCAAGCTTGAGCCCCACCAGCCTGACGTTCGGTAATCAGAATGTAGGTTCGACCAGCGCTGCGCAGAACATTACGCTCAGCAACAACGGTACGGCGGCCCTCAGTATTACCAGCATCGCCGCCAGCGGAGACTACGCACAGACCAACAACTGCGGAGCGTCTCTGGCAGCGGGAGCGAACTGCGCCATCAGCGTGAAGTTTACGCCGACGGCGGCAGGAACGCGCACCGGCACGATTACCGTCACGGACAACGCTCCGGGCAGCCCCCAAACGGCAAGCCTCACCGGAACCGGCGTTGCGGTTGGACCCTCGGCCTCACTCAGCCCGACGAGTCTGACGTTCGCCAGCCAGACCATCGGCACCACCAGCGCAGCCCAGAACATTACGCTCAGCAACGGCGGCAATGCCGCGTTGACCGTGACCAGCATCGCGGCCAGCGGGGACTACGCGCAGACCAACAACTGCGGCGCATCCGTGCCCGCGGGCGGCAGCTGCGCCATCAGCGTGACCTTCACGCCGACCGCCGCAGGTACCCGAACGGGAACGATCACGGTGACCGACAACGCAACAGGCAGCCCGCAGACCGCGAGTCTGACGGGAACAGGAGCTACGGCGGGTGGCGGCCAAACTGCTGCGTACGACTCCACACTGAAGGCTCCGAAGTGCGGAACCCTGGGCAACTCCTGCGATTCCGGTCCGTCACTCCTGCTGGGCAGAGACACCCTCTCCGGCGGTGCTGAACCGAATCAACCGAATACCATCAACAACTCCTGCGCCGACGGCACCAGCGGCACGTTCCACTCCGATGAATCGAATGATCGCATCGTGGTGGCCACGACCGATGGCACCAACTTCGCCCCTGGCAAAACCGTAAAGATCAGCGCCACGGTATGGGCCTATAGCGGCTTCACATCTGATGCGCTCGATCTCTACTACGCGGCCAACGCGAGCAGCCCAACGTGGGTTTTGGTCGCCACGATTGTGCCGCCCGCAGCGGGTGCGCAGACGCTCTCGGCGAACTACACCTTGCCGAGCGGCGGCTCGCTGCAAGCGGTGCGCGCGAACTTCCGCTATACGGGAAGCGCCTCGTCCTGCAGCACGGGAGCTTATGACGATCACGACGATCTAGTCTTCGCCGTGGGCGCCGGAACTCCTGGCTTTACGATAGCTGCGGCTCCATCGACCCTCGCCATCACGCAAGGCTCGACGGGAACCAGCACCATCACAGTTGCCAGCCAGAACAGCTTCAGCTCAGCAACCACCTTGACTGCAACGGGTCTGCCCACGGGCGTGACCGCTGCGTTCGCTACCAACCCGGTAACTCCGCCTGCGAACGGCACTGCTACTTCGGTGCTCACGTTCACAGTTTCGTCTACAGCAACGGTGGGAACTTCGACTGTGACCGTAACTGGAACATCGGGCTCCATCGTGGCAAGCACGCCGATCACTTTGACCGTGAACTCCTCTTCGGTCGGTCCGCAAACGGCGGTCTATGACACGACGCTCAAAGTTCCAAAGTGCGCGACGGCGAGCACGTCGTGCGATTCAGGGGCATCGCTTCTGCTTGGAAAGGACACCATGTCCGGCGGAGCCGAGCCTCACCAACCGAACACCATCAACAACTCCTGCGCGGATGGAACCAGCGGTACATTCCACTCCGATGAATCGAACGATCGCCTCGTGATCGCTTCGACGGACGGGACCGCATTGACGCACGGCAAGACGGCGAAGGTCACAGCTACGGTCTATGCCTGGAGCACAGGCTCGTCCGACGCGCTGGATCTTTACTACGCGGCCAATGCCAACAGTCCAACCTGGGTATTGATCGGAACTATCGTGCCACCGGCCGGAGGAGCGCAAGCGTTGTCTTCAACGTTCACGTTGCCGACGGGCGCTCTGCAAGCTGTTCGAGCGAACTTCCGCTATCAAGGAAGCCCGTCCTCGTGCAGTACAGGCTCCTATGACGACCACGACGACCTGGTTTTCGCCGTTCAATAAGGGCGGTAAGAAGCCATAACAAGGGCCGGAATCCGATAGGATTCCGGCCCTTTTGTACTTTCGAACAGTTAGGCGGGCCAGCATGTACAATCGGTGCGATTTAAATACGAAATAGAAACTGGGGCAATGGATATTGGGAGCCAGTCGCGAGGTAGTTCGCCAGGACACCTGAGATCGATTCGGACCAAGATGCTATGCTTTTTCACGTTATGAATCTTTGCTCCAAATGGCAAAAAGTAATTTTAGCTGCCGCCATCTTCCTTTCGGTGTTCTTGTCTTGCGCCGCCAAGACGACTCAATTTGAAACAGCGGTCAAGCCACTTCCGAACGAAGATATTGCATCCGATTGTCACTATGAACTTGCGATACCTGCTCCAAGTCGGGCAGTGCGGGCGGTGTGGGTTATTTTCGATCGCGGCGATGATGTTCATGATCTTTTCGGCGATATCGCAGTACGAGCTTTTGCCAGACGATTTCGACTTGCACTTCTATTGCACGGTCACTGCCCGGGGAAAGCTCAGGAAGATCATGGGGACATGAACGTAGAGCCATCTGAGGGACTAGGCAGAGCTCTTCTTACCGCCCTTGATCAATTTGCTCACGAGACCGGTCATCGCGAGCTTTCGAGCGCCAAACTCATCTTCCTGGGATTCTCCGGGGCTGGGCCGCTCAGCGCGCGGCTCGTGAACTTCGTGCCAGATAGGGCTCTCGCGGCAATTCTCTCCTCTCCGGGCCATTTTGAGCCGGTCGGGATCGACACCGTGAACTTGAAGACTGAAGCCCTAGTCACACCGGAGTTAATCCTCACTGGCAGCGCTGACAGTATCTCCGGGACAGCTCGTCCTTACGGGTATTTTCAAAAATATAGGAAGCTCGGGGCTCCTTGGGCCTTCGTCGTCCAAAACAAGTCTCCTCACTGCTGTACAGCGAATGCGAAGGGATTGATGCTGCGCTGGCTGGAGGCAGTGATCAAACAAAGGCTACCAAATTCTCCGTCTGAGCCTCTGCGACGAATGAATCAGTTCAACGGTTGGCAACTGTTCCTCAAGACTCGGGAGACTGGAATCAAAGACAGTTTTGGTCTGAGAACGTTTGAAGTTGCGGAGGCGAGAGTTCAGAAGTCCAACCTCCCTATTCCAAAGGATACGATTGCGGCTGGTTGGCTACCGAACCATGCCTTGGCTCAGGAGTGGGTGTCTTTTGTTCAGCAGCGGCAACATCCCATTCTGCCGCTTCGCTAATAGGAATCTAACAACTGCGAGGCCAGCCGCAATTCGCGGCTGGCCTCGCTTCTTGCGTTCGGCTGTTTACTCTTGCGGTGTTTGCGCGGAGGCGACTGCCGGAGTGCTGGCGGTCTTCTCAGCGGCTGGAGTTTCAGCTGAAGTAACAGGAGCCAGCTTCGGGGCGTCGATCTTCACCGTCGCCAAAATCTTTTCCAGGCGATTGAAGACCTTGTCACGATCGACATGTTTCATGCCGGCTTCGTCCCGCGCCTCCGTGGTGACGTTCAGCGCGAACTCGTAGCAAGCGCCATTCTGGAAGGTACGATAGTACTTTGCATCATCCTGACGAGCGCCTTCTCCTGCAACGGACTCCTTCGTGATCATCTCCGCGTCGCCAAGCTTAGGATTGCTTTGCGCAACGACAGCGGAGCTTTCGGTAGACGATTTCTGCACTTCTGCAGTGGCCGTCACTGGAGCAGATGCCTCCGGCTTCGTTGCATCTGATGCCGGGACCTCGGACTTCGATGCGGCCGTCGTGGATGCGGTGGAAGCTGCCTTTGCGGATTCGGTAGCAGTCGCCACGTTTTCTTCTGCCTTGTTTTCAGCGGCCAAGTCCTTGGCTGCGGGCAGGCCGCATTGTTCCGCCGTGAGGGCTTTGTTTACGCTCACGCCGAAAAACGCGGAGGAGAAATCGGTCTTCGGAAAAGCCGTTTCCGGCAGTTTGACGACCGCGAGCGATACTCCGCCGTTTTGGGTAGAGATTAACGGCTCGGGGCTGGCGGCGATCAACTCGCTGGCGGCATCTCCAGTTTCAACGCCATACTTGCGCGGATAGACGAAGGAGACGCCGTAGGCTTTGTCTTTGTAGATTCTGTTTGTAGAACGTTTTCTCGCGACCTTCTTCAGATCGGCCTTTGCGACCTCCGGCGAAGGCGCAGCAGGGCTGGACGCGTCCAGGTGTGGCGGCGTCGTGGGGATCTGGCTGGATGAGTTGGCGGGCTTCGGCTTATCGCTGGAGCAGCCAACGGCGACGGAACACACGAGCAGCACCGCTGCGAAGATAGCCGTGCCGATATTCTTTTCCCAAACCACGGAGCTTGGGGATTCTGCAATTTTCCTGACCGCATCAAAACTTTTCATGGTGACCACCTCCTGCTGCTGAGCAGCGATCAATCAGAGTGCAAGGAGGGATCCAAGATTAAAGTTGTTGATTTACAAGGCACTTAGCATGATCGGCCGGTCCGTTCAACGTGGCGGCGAAGACACGCTGTAGACGCGACGACACATTGCAATTGCGGATACCGGCGTCCGACCTGCCTGCAAAGATAAAAGGGAATCCGAACTTCGGATTCCCTTTCGATTCTCATACGCTAGAGCAACTACCTCAGCGTAATCGCATTCTTCAGCTTGAACGACAGTGCCGTTTCCGCCGGGAAAGCTACGTCTTTGTTGCCGGTGTAGGCTGCGCCTGCTGTGCCTGCTCCGGCGCCAGCGAGGGCTCCGATGCCTGCGCCCTTACCGCCGCCAGCGAGGCCACCGATCAGAGCGCCCACCGCTGCGCCGCCGCCACCGATGATCAGATTCCGCTTGCCCTTGCCCTTCACAACCTGCGAAACGGTGCTGGTTGAGATGTCATACGAAGTTCCGTTGATCTTGACCGAGTTGAGCCGCACGGCTAGCCGCCCTTCGCCCTTAAACTTGCTCAGGGACTTTGCGTCGGTTACTTCGCCCGTTACGGCCGATCCCGCCGGGATCGCCTCGTTGCCGTCGACAGAAACTGCGCGAGAAAGCGATCCATCAAAAGACTGGCCGACCGTGGCCGTTTTCGCATCAACGGTCTCGCCCAAGCGGACGGTGAGGGTGGTGCCGGCCGGAATCACAACTGGCGCTGGCGCTACAGCTTCCTTCACGGCATCCGCAGCCTTACCCATTGTGCTCTTGGCGGCATCGGCGGTCTTACCGGCAGCATCTTTCGTCGCGTCGGCAGTCTTTGCTGCCGCGTCTTGAGCCTGTTGCGCCGCGTTTTGCGCAGCATCTTTGGCGGCATCCTGTTGTTTGGTGCAACCGCTGTAAACGAAAACTGTGCCGAGAGCAAGAACTAGAACGAGAAATTTAGATCGCATGACACACACCCCCTGTTGAGATTGGAAAAGCTTAAACGGCAGGTGTGGGGATGTCAATTTTGCAAGGCAACATTTTGACGCTGCGCGCGAGTATTGTTGAAGCAGCACTATGAAGAAGCGCAAGATCGCGGTTGTCACCACTTCACGCGCCGATGCGGGCCATCTGCATTGGATACTCAAAGACCTCGCCGCGCATCCGCATGTCGACCTGCGGCTCATCAGTATGGGAGCGCATCTCTCCCCGGAATTCGGCCACACGGGAAGGGAACTGCGCGAGAAGGGATTGCGTCCGGATGCCACGATTGAGTGCCTGCTCAGTTCCGACACAGACGTTGGCATGGCGAAAACAATTGGCGTGGCAACGATGGGATTGGCCGACGTTCTGGGCGAAATGCGTCCGGATATTCTGCTGCTGACGGCCGATCGCTACGAGATGCTGGCACCAGCAGCGGTTGGCTTGGCCTTGCGCATTCCGATGGCTCACATTGAAGGCGGTGAAATCAGCGAAGGCGCAATTGACGACGCCGTGCGCAATGCGCTGACCAAGATGAGCCACTTGCACTTTGCCTGCACGCGACGAGCGCGGGAACGCATCATTGAAATGGGCGAAGAGCCGTGGCGAGTGCATTTTACTGGCAGCCCTTCGCTGGATCAGTTGAGCCGGAAACGCCTTCTCACCAAGGAACAACTGGAACGCGAGCTGAAGATTTCTTTAAGCAGTAAGACTGTGGTGGTCGTTTACCATCCGGTCACGTTGCTGCGCGACACCACGCGGGAATCGGCGGCGCTGTTTTCGGCGTTGGAGAAGATCGCTGCGCCATTAGTTTTCGTCTATCCCAATGCGGATGCGGGAAGTCGCAGGCTCATCGAGCGCACGCGGAAGTTCGTGGCGCAACGTCGCAACGCGCGCCTCTTCGTGAATTTGGATCATCGCGTCTATTTGAGTTTGCTGAAGCATTCAGCGGCGATCGTCGGGAATTCCAGTAGTGGAATTATTGAGGCGGCATCTCTGGGCCTTCCCGTCGTGAATGTTGGTGTGCGTCAGAAAGGCCGCGATCATGCGGCCAACGTGCTGGATGCGCCCGCATCGGCATCTTCGATTCGCAAGGCGATGGCCCAGTGCACGCCAGGATTTCGTGCGGCGGTTCAGGGGATTGAAAACCCCTATGGCGACGGTCGCGGCTCGGAAAAGATCGTGAAACTGCTGACCACGGTTTCGCTTGGAGAGACTTTACTCTTCAAGAAAAACACGTTGGCAACGAGTTCCTAGGCATCCTCCCCAAGAATTATGAAGATTCCACTGGCCAAACCTCAAATTCTGGAGTCCGATATCGATGCCGTTGTTGCCGTTCTGCGCACTCCGAACCTTGCGCTGGGCCCGAAACTCACGGAATTCGAAGATGCAGTTGCGTCGTACGTTGGCTCGCCTTTTGCAGTGGCGGTGAATTCAGGTACCTCCGCACTACATCTGGCAGTGCGTTGTCTCGATTTGAAAGAAGGCGACGAGGTGATCGTTCCGTCATTTGCCTTTCCGGCTGTCGCCAATGTATTGCTGCAGGAGCGCCTCACCCCGGTTTTTGTCGACATCGACGCCACCACGTTGAACATTACGGCAGCGGCGATTGAGCAGGCGATTGGGCCCAAAACCCGCGCCGCCATTGTCGTTCACACGTTCGGGCATCCGGCGGAAATGGACGCTATCTGCGAGGTTACACGTAGACACAAGCTCGCGCTGATTGAAGATGCCTGCGAGGCGCTCGGCGCAGAAGTCCGCGGGAGGCGCGTGGGAGCATTCGGCGATGCGGGATTGTTTGCGTTTTATCCCAACAAGCAAATTACGCTCGGCGAAGGCGGAGTTCTCGTGACTTCCGATCCTGCGATGGCGCGCCGTGCGAAAGTGTTGCGAAGTCAGGCGAAAGACGACTCTCTCGATTGGGCGCGGCAGCATGTCGAGGTCGGGTACAGCTACCGAATTGCCGACATCAACTGCGCGTTAGGCACGGCGCAACTTGGCCGCCTGGAAGAGATTTTGCAGGCGAGAGAACAGCTCGCTCGCACCTACGACGCGCGTCTTCGCGACTGCGCGGGAATCGTTCGGCCTCCGATCGATTGCGCGTACGGTCGTATTAGCTGGTTTGCGTACGTGATCCAGTTGGCGCCGAAATCCGGTCGCGCAGATCGCGACCGCGTCTGGCAATGCCTGCTGGATCGCGGCATCGGTGCTGGACGCTATTTTGCGAGTTTGCATGGCCAGCCAGTACTGAACGGGAAGTATCGCCAAAGCGGATCGCTCGCAATAACGGAATCCGTAGCGGCACGAGCCCTAGCCCTGCCATTCTTCGTAGGCATGACCGAAGCCGAGGTGGACGAGGTCTGCGACACACTGGTGGAGTTTCTCGGCCCCTAAGGTCATGGCCTTATGAACTCATGATGTCCAATACAGAATGCCCTAGAATCAGACCATGCAACGCAAAGTGTTCTGGCTTGCTTTCACAATAACGAGCACGGTGGCTGGATTCACCATGTCACTGTGGTGGGCGCTACTTGCGACCGTCCCCTGTGCATTTGCAAGTTGGTGGGTCGCCTATCGAAGCGATTGGTTCGAGTAAATCCTCGGACGCAAAACATACAGCGGATTTCCGGAAGTCATCCATCGTCGTCGCTGACCTGTGCGGTAGTCCAGCACGATTCGTTCTGTCACCGAAAGCCCCGCTGCTTCAAAAAGTCTGTCCATTTCCTTCGCTGTGAACACGTGTCCCTGCGTGTGGACCACGTCTCCATGGGCATTCCAGGTTACATTTACGTCGCCGTTGTTTTCAGACGGTAGAAGAGTGTCGCGTAGCCAACGCCCCGCAACGGTGGCGATTCCCAATTCCGGAATGTTGTAACGATTGAGGACATCGAGGAAGATTACGCCGCTGTCGGAACAGCGTTGTGCCAGATTCTTCAACGCGACCAGGCGCTGCTCACTGGATGGCACATGTCCCAAGACGTTCCATAGGCACAGAATGCAGTCGAAACGCTGGCCACCGCGCGGAAGATCTTGCATGGCCGCATCCCACGTTTCAAATCCATCCGGGATCAGCGCTCGCATTGCGGAACTCGGTTCAGCCAGGACGATCTCCCTGATGCCTGAGGCTTGGGCGATCTTCAGCGCCCGACGCCCGTCTCCCGCGCCGATGTCCAGAAGAGATTTCGCCTGTTTCGGAACGCGGCTGACGATTTGGTTGTCGACCGCATCCAGAAAGGCGCTGCGTCCGTGGCTAAGCTCTTGAAAGATCGGTGCGATCCTGTCATAGGCGGCGATTGCGTCCAGCGTGTTTTGTTCCGGGGGCATGCGCGAGGCCGATCCTGGTTACATCGTACTTGCTCATGCCGCATCTCGTGCTATGCTTTTCTCCCATCTCCATTCTTTGCTCGGGTTTGCACGTTTCTCAGGAGGTCTCTATGAAGGGAATTGTTAAGTACGTTCTTATCGGTGTCGGCATTTTGGTGCTGGCCCTGATTGCGATCCCATTTTTCGTCAGCGCCAATCAGTTTAAGCCGACCATCGAGGAGAAGTTGAGCGCTGCGCTCGGGCGGCCCGTGACCGTTGGGAACCTGAGCCTGTCGTTGTTTTCGGGCTCGCTTGGGGCGGACGATCTTTCCATCGGCGACGATCCTGCCTTCAGCAAGTCGGCATTCCTGACCGCAAAATCATTGAAGGTCGGCGTCGAAGTGATGCCACTAATTTTTTCGAAGGCGCTGCACGTGACAGGCGTAACGATTGAGAAGCCGGAAGTCGTGTTGATTAAGAATCCCGAGGGGAAGTGGAATTTTGCTTCGCTAGCGACATCGGATTCGAAGTCCGCTTCGAAGTCCAGCGCCGAAAGCGGCGCGGCACCCGATCTGAGTATCAAGAAACTCGAATTGACTGACGGTCGGGTCACGGTCAAATCGACCACGTCGCCGAAGAGCCACTCCTACGAAAACCTCCACCTGGAAGCGTTTGACGTCTCCGCGACCTCGTCGGTTCCGTTTTCGTTGACGGCTAAGCTTCCCGGCGGCGGGGATTTGAAGGTCGAAGGCAAAGCAGGTCCGGTGGATAGCAAAGACGCGACGCTGAGCCCACTCAACGCCAAGATCTCGATTACTGCGCTCGATCTTGCGGGGACGGGATTTGTCGATCCGAGCGCTGGCATTGCGGGATTGATGGATTTCAACAGCTCCGTCGCCGCTAAGGCGGGCGACGCGCATGCGCAAGGGACAGTCAAGCTGGACAAGCTGCAAGTGCGCAAAGGCGGCGCGCCTTCGGGTGTTCCCGTGAATGTGGATTTCGATTCCAATTATGATCTCCGCACGAGCGCTGGGGTTCTGAAAGAAGGCACGGTGAAGATCGGCAAAGCGGTGGCGCATCTTGCAGGTACGTATGACCTGAAAGGCGAGGCCGCCGTTCTGAACATGAAGATCAATGCGCAGAATATGCCGGTGCAGGATTTGCAGGCGTTCCTGCCCGCACTCGGCGTCGTACTACCAAAGGGATCGTCCTTGCAGCAGGGAACTCTCAGCGCCAATTTGAATGCGCAGGGTCCAACGGACAAGCTGGTTACCGCGGGAAATATCGGCCTGTTTGACGCCAAACTGGCAGGCTTCGACCTAGGGTCGAAACTGTCTGCGATTTCGGCGTTGACCGGCGCGAAGTCGGGTCCGGACACGTCGATCCAGAAGCTGACGACCAATGTGCGTGTTGCCCCCGAGGGCATCCGTGCGGATTCCATGGATTTGGTGATGCCAGCTCTCGGCACTGTCACTGGAGGCGGCGTGATGTCGGCGGAGAACAATCTCGACTTCAAGATGGTGGCGGCACTGAGCTCCGGAAGCGGAATCGGCGCAGTGGGAGGATTACTGGGTGGCGGAGGGGGTAAAGGCACGAAGATCCCGTTCCGGATTCAGGGAACGACGTCCGATCCGAAGTTTGTGCCCGACATGGGCGGAGCCGTGGCTGGATTGGCGCAGGGTGCTCTGGGGAATTTGGCAGGCGGTCTGACCAAAGGAAAGAAGCCCGGGCAGGGAGTGGCGGATGCTCTGGGCGGCTTGTTCGGGAAGAAGAACTAGATTCGAGAGAAACCAAAAGCGGCGCCGAATTCGATTCGGCGCCGTTTTTTTGCGTCTTGTGATCTAGTGAGTGAATGTCAGGTTCAACCCAGTCGTGAACAATACATCGTTCTTCAAATTCGTGGGTGCTGGATTGCTCGTGTAGCGGTCGCTGAAGCCCGTTTGCCATCCCAGCCATTTATTGAGCTTGGTGGAGAAGGATGCGTCCAGCGCGGTGCGATATCCGCCGCCGTTGTTCAGGTTCGGATAGTAGTAGAAGCGCTGGGTAAAGAGGGAAGACTTGCCGACCTTGTGATTGAGTTCGTCTCCGAGTGTCAAACCAGCAAAAGTGTTGGTGTGAGCCGGTACGTCCGGCAGGGGCACCGCTTGGTGGATGATCCCGTAGCTCTCCCGCGTATAGTTCGCACCAGCCAGAAAATCCAACGCGGTGTGATCGTTCTTGATTGCGTGGAAACCTAGACCGCCAGTGATAATCGAGCGGAGGTCGAGGCTCTGAAGGTCATCGGTAAGGAAGTCGCCCGCACCGAATACGAACAAGCGCGGTGCAATGTTGCGGTCGTAGCGAATGCCCCCGAAGATGGTTTGAGCAGTGACGTGAGGCGACGCGGTCGACTTATCGTTCGTCGAATACACCGAATTCGCGTACATCGAGATCTTGTCGTTGTTGGTCGGACGAACCGCATTGAAACCCAGATTCAGGTTCTTCGTCTGGCTATTGCCACGCGCCAGCGCGAAGCCGAAGTTCAGCCCGCCAGCCCAATTGTGGCTCAACGAGGGATGCAACGAAGCCTGGTAGGCAGCCTCTTCGGATTCCGAGCGGATCACGCCAACCGATGCCTTCGGAACGTGGACGGCGCCTTGTCCCGTGGTCACGACCAGATCAGCGTCCTGCGTCGCTACGGTTCCGGAGACCATTTTCTTGTCGGGAGTGGCTACGAACAGCTTTTTATCCGACGAAAGGTCCTGAATCGAAGCCCAACTGATGGCGAGTTCGCCAGCGTAGTCCGTCTTGACAACCAACGTTTTGCCATCGGACTTAACCACAGTTCCGGTAATCCTGTCGCCATTTTTCAGGGTGACCTGTTCCGCGCTGGCGGACAGGGAGACAAATAAAGCAGCCGACAAAACTAAGGCCAAATTCTTCATGGGGTGATTTCCTAAAATTGAGATTTATGTCCAAATGCTGAAAGGAACTACGGACAAGCACGCATCCTCCACTTAAGACGCCCGAGCGCGGGTGGAAGTCACATGTCTAACTTGTTTGTAAGGTTGATCTTGCAACAAGTCTAGCACCTGTAGATGCGAAGATACGGAGTAAAAGATGCATCGAAGGGGACCAAACTGCGGTGGACAATTGCCAGGGTATTTCGCACCAAAGTGCGGGAGTCGGCGCCCGCTAGCTACAGTTCAAGAAGTTTGTGCCGATGATGCAATACGAGGTCGTCTCTTCTTGTCCAACGCCGCCGCTGCCCCCTCGCCAAAATCAGCCCCGCAAGGTGTGCGTTTCGTGGCGCGGCAGCCGATCTTCGACCGCCAACGTCGGCTCTTCGGCTACGAGTTGCTGTTCCGCGACAGCTGGGAAAACAGCTTCGGAGCGACGGATGCCGACATGGCGTGCCAATCGACACTGGATAGCGCTCTGCTGATGGGTTTGGAATTTCTATGTGATCAGCACATCGCGTTCATCAATTGCACGCGCGCGACCCTGCTCAACGATTTCATGACTTTGCTTCCGCGCGAACGCGTCGTCCTGGAGATTCTGGAAACGGTGATGGCGGAGCCCGAGGTCATCGAAGTCTGCACGGCTCTCAAGAATGCCGGTTACAGGCTGGCGCTCGATGATTTTGTCGCGAATGACCCGCGTGGCGAACTGATCCCGTTGGCCGACATGTTGAAGGTGGATTGGATGGCCGTGACCCCGCAGCAATGCCGGGACATCATGAAACGGTATGCCCGCCCCGATTTGATCTTCCTGGCCGAGAAGATCGAAACCCAAAAGGACCTGCAAGTCGCCATGGACCTGGGGTTCCACTACTTTCAAGGATATTTTTTCCAGAAGCCCGTGATTTTGCAGACCCGCGAGATTGCGCCCTTGCAACTGCACGCCTTGCAGTTGTTACGCGAGGTATCGCAGTTTGTGGTCGACATGAATGAGGTG
>Ga0075021_10000330_pt1 | contig 26104 bp, 20 predicted proteins | sample ColStrG_CSR_2012_FD_72749 | JGI IMG/M metagenome (GOLD analysis project Ga0075021, IMG submission 72749) | Freshwater sediment microbial communities in response to fracking from Pennsylvania, USA - Cold Stream Run_MetaG_CSR_2012 | ecosystem: Environmental > Aquatic > Freshwater > Creek >...
CCCACTCCCCGGTTTACAATCTTCCCAGCATTACAAAACTGTCCCCAGTTTCTTTGTCTCACGCTAAGGGTGCAGTCCACGGAACTGGCCCCAGCTTGCTCTCCAAGGTGCTGACTTTTTCCCCCTGCTGAATAAATCCCAAACTGTAGGCACCCTCCTGCGAATAGCAGATTCCTTGTCGCCTACGGCTCTGTCGGAATGACAAGGGTTTAAGGGAAGCTGGCACCGAGGCTCTGTTCCGCTATCGGACTTCCCAATCGGACCCCTCACTCAAGCCAAAAGAGGGTTTGAATAGGACCGCCGGCCATCCGCCCAAGCCTTTAACCTCGTTCGTCGTTTTCAGGTAGAGATTACATACCTAAGTTCGCCGAAGAGCCCACAAGCTAGGAGAAAACCTGAAAACGTCTGGCCGGTCGGGTGCTAGGAAGGATGTGGCATCACCGCGCAAATGCTTGAAAACAGGTCAGGCATTGCTCTTGTGTAACGAATTTGAACACTGATTGCCATCTCTTTCGCCATCTGCTTGAGACCCTGCTGTGCTTCCTAAGTTTGGCCTAGATCATGCACGTACCATAGGGATCGCTGTTCCAGAACGGTACAACAAAGGCAAGTCCCTGGTGTGGTTCAGAGTCGCCCTTCGTCCACCCCAAGAAAATGGCAGATTGGTTGTTTGCTTGGATTGTTCCTGCACGTCAACCTTGAAAATCCATTTGTCGACCCATTCAGCGAAGGGCAACAAAAAATTTTTTATGGAGGCAAGCCCTCATGTTCAATTGGTATATGGACACGTTCGTTGACTACAAAATCAGAGAGTATCTTGGAACGCGGGTTCAAAGAGGTATGCTGACCGATGGCAGGCAAGGGGCTTCCTTAATCCCGGAAACCGTCTCTGTGATCGCAGCGGCAGTGGGGATGTCGAATCGCCGTGTGACACGGTGTTTAGCGCGTCTGGAACGAAAGCACAGAGTACGTCACGTGCATGGCGATTATTGGAAGTTGATCGTGTCAAAACCAACAATTGGCTTGACTTCTGCCGCCGGAACGCTAGAATACTCGCCGACTTTGGAACACAGCCGGGGACTGCCCTCCACTACGTCCGACTGATCGCCAGTAGGCATCCCCAATTAGCAGGTACAGATATGGCCGACACAAATGACGATCCCGGCGTCGTGGGATGGGTCTCTCTCTTTGTTGTTCTTGTTCTCTTTGGTTTTGTGTTCTGGGCGGGGTACAACTTTTTCAGCGCGCGCTGGGGAACGCCTCCAGGCACGGTCTCGCTTTCCGCTTATTATGCCGGCGATCCCGCCACGCAAGACTCTTCTGGCAAGGCCGCGACCCAATATCTAAAGATTGTCGGCCAGGTCTACCAGGGCGGTAAAACGGTGCCGAGCGGAATCGTCCAACTGAGCGTCACTCGGGACGCCTCGGAACCATCTTCAGCGGGATACTTACGTGAATCGGCTTCCGTGGACCTGAACCAAGGCAAGTTCGAGATTCCGGACCGCGATCCCCGGTTCGGCGCGTTCCTTCCCAGCGACCCATTGCACATCGTGGCCAAGGTGTCGGCTCCGAGCATTCCAGAAGCGGTGAAGGCTGAGCTGTATCTGAATGTGGCCCCGCCACGAATGGTTACGTGGCTGAAGGGGTTAGTCGTTGCGCTGTTGATAGCGATGATTGTGTTCTTCTATTCGTTTACTGGCCGGGAAAAACCGATCAAGAACCGCACCGCAATTTGCTTCTCGTACATCATTATCCTCATTTTCCTGGCGGGTCCACTTGCCGTACCCGTTTTGTTGCTGCGGAAGTATCCCGCGACCTATGGCGAGATGATTGGCAAACCAGCAGGCCTACTGATCACCGTGGTGGGGGATCCTGCTCAGGCTTGCAAGGACGGCAAGGGGCCGAAGCAGTGGGCGCTCAACATCGGCGGCTATTCGTTTGTGGGCGATCCCTGCACGGGCATCCCCGCTCCTGTGAAGGAGAAGCCCGCGAAGACCGACCAGCCGAACACGGCGGAAACGCCGGTTCCACCGGTGACGCCGAAGGGGCAAGAAACGACAGCCGAAAAACCCAAACCGGCGCCCGTCAAATCCGCGCCCACCAAAGGCAAGAAAGCAGACGCTGCCGCGCGCACGACACCCTCGGCGCGCATTGCTGGAACTTCCGACAAACCGCCTGACCCAGTCAAACTCCCCGATCCCGCCGATGCCGTTAAGAAAACGGCACCAGCCACTCAGACCCCGGCCACGACGGCCAAGAGCGCCGACCTGAACCAACCCGTGGCGATTGAGGGCGGACTGGTGATTCCCTTCTTCGTGATCGTGCTCTCAATGATCGGAGGCGCGATCAATATGGCGCGGAAAGTACCTCGATATAAGGTAAGAAGCGACTATTCGGAGATCTCACCCGGTAAGATTGCGCAGCAGACGTGGTCCTCCGCCGCGAGCGTCGTAGGTTCTGCTATTGGCGCCGTACAGACACTAGTCTCCTCGGGGGTTTCGCCCGTCATAACCAGTGTGCTACCCGTCGCCAAACCTGCCGGCGAGGCGCCGGAAGATCAGGCTAAGACTGTGGTTGACCAGCATTCCGGGAACGGAAAGAAAGATGGTGCTGCCGGCGAGCCTGCCGTCCCGGCCGAGGACCAAGCCGCGGGTCTCGAGGGCAAGATCGACGCCCTGGTCAAGGAACAGCTCATCCGCCGTTCCGCGATGAATACGTGTAAAGAGGAACTCAACCAGCTCGTCCAAAAGATGAAAGACCTCTTCGACGCGAACGCGGGGAATCCGGACAACCCGCCGCTGCTGAAGTTCGACACCTTCGAGGACTGGTTTGCAGCGCACAGCCGGCTGAGAGAATTGCTGATCGATAATTGGCGAGTGGAACTGCTTTATCAGTACATGTATCTGATTTCGGCGCCGTTCCTGGCGATCATTGCCTACTACATCCTGGACTTACTGGGACTTGGCGGCAAACAGCCGGTCGTCGTGGTTCTCTCATTTTCCGTGGGCCTGGTTTCGGAAAAAATCGTGAGCTGGATCCTCGGTATCGCGACTGGCTATCTGCGCACCAACGTCGGCGCCGGAGGCAAGGCGGCAGCCGTCTGAGATTGGTGCGGACGTAACACAGGCGAGGGCGGGCGTCTCGCGCGAGTTCATGGAATCAGGGCCGAGCGGGCTGTCCGAATGCCTGGTTCGCCAATTCCAGAACATCCTTCTGCCGGATTTCGATCCCGGCGTTGAGGTGGCGTAGGCCCAATGGCCATCGGAGGTTAGTCGAAGAAGACGGTCTTGTGCACGGCGAACGCGAAAACTAAAACCCCAGGTTAGCGTGCAAAGAACGCACGCGAACCTGGGGCACCGAGTGGCGTCTAGTGAATCGTGGTCACCAGCGTGCCGGTGGTGGTGTTGTAAACCGCAATCGTGTTGCCGGGGCCGTTGGCGACATACGCCAGGCTGTGCGCGGTGTCGAGGGCTAATCCAGTCGGGAAGAAGCCGAGATTCGTGATTGTCTTCACGGTACCGCTCAGAGACATGACCGTCAGCGTACGGTCCTGGTTGCCACAGTAGAGGTTGCCGAGTTTGTCATAGGCCATGGCGTAGCAGGTCTGCGGGAAGGCGCCGGCGAAGCCGCCGTTGTTGGTCAAGTACTGACCAAGCTCAAGACGCGCGGACGAGTTGTTCTCGCCTACCGAGAGGAACATGTTCCAGGAGGCAAGACCTGTAATCGGAGTAGAGCTAGTCTGCGAGAGGATTGGAGTGCCGCTGAACACCGGGTAAGCCGCCAGGGAGGTGAATCCGTTATTCACCCAGAGATTGCCGATGCCGTCGAAGGTGATGAACTGGGGGCTATTGATGCTGTTGGTTATGCTGTCTGCCGGGAGCAGGGCGCCGGCCGACGAGTAGGCGTTGATGACGTTGGTGGTCTGGTTGGCCACCCAGAGCGTGCCAAAGGCGTCGAAGGCCAGGCCACTGGGGCCGGCCACTTTGTTGGTGATGGTCTTGGCGGTTTGCTGCGCGTGGGCCGGGTTGTAGATCAAGACTTGATTGGAATTGCTGTTGGCCACGTAGAGGTTTCCTTTGGCATCGACGGCCAGGCCGTAGGGATAGTTCAAAGGCTTGGCAGCGGCGTGACTGCTGGCCGCGAGGGAGCACAGGCTGAGCAGCAACAGGATGGCTGTGCGGGCAAAAGTGGATGTCTGGGTTTTCATGGGGAATCTCCTATATATATGGTGCTGGGTCTCGGCCCGACCGGAGATGGCTCCGCTGGGGCGTGCAGGGCGTAAATCTCGCCGCTATCTTGTAAGCGGCGTGGGCGGGGGGATTCCCTCATGGAGTGCGAAAAAACTTAAGGGAGGCTCGGGGCCAAGCGGAGGGGAGACTACTTGTTCAGGCGCTGGTCGATCTGGGCGACTACATCCCTTACATCGGAGGCCATCGGGCCTTGAGGCACGCGCGACAGGAAGAGTTGAAACTCTTCTTTCGCGTCGAGGGCTCTCTTTTGGCGCAGCAGGGCATAGCCTAAGACAACGTGGACGCCGGGATCGGTTTCTTTCAGCTCAATCGACTTGTGCGCGTGCGTCTCGGCGTCGGAATACTTGTTCAAGGCGTAGCTCACCTTAGCGAGTTCGAAGTGGGCGTTGGGGTTTTGCGGATCCAGTTCGACGAAGCGGGAAAAAGGTTTCTCGGCTAAACCCGGGCGTCCGGTTTTCGCATACAAGACACCTAGTAAGTACTGTGCCCGGGGCATTCCATCTTCAATGTCGATCGCCTTGAGGAGGGAGGCTTCCGCTTGCGGACCCTGATCCGTCTGCAATTGCGCCACTCCCAACAACTGATAGGCCTCGGCGTATTTGGGATAGGCGTTGATCGCCTTCTGCAGGTGAGGAATGGAGCCGGCAAAGTCGTTCTCATTGATGGCTTTCCGTCCGGCATCAAATTCACGCTTCGCTTCGGGCGGGATGGCGGCGATCCGAGCACTCACGGAACCGGAGGCGGGGACTTCCGCGGGCTGCTTTCCCGGCAATGGGATCAGCGTCATGCTTTCTGACGCGCGGCACGGGTTGATACTCATGTCGACGCGCCCCCAGATCGGGCGATAGTTGGGTATCTCGATCTTGTATTGAATGATCATGCACGGGGCGCCGGTTTGGAACCTTCCCATCCGGTCCGTGTCGACATAAGTTCGCCAGGTCGATTCACCGTCGGTCCAGAGTTCTACTTTGACGAATGGTGCAGGAGAGTTGTCGGCAAGCCGGACCAACCCCCTGAAGTTGGAGCCGTCCGTGCCGCTGTTGTTTTGCGCTGACACGAGAATGGACGAGAAAAGAACTACAAAGAAGATTTCGATCACATCCTCGAAGATGGTTCTGCGTGCATTCATGGGCTCACACAGTTCAAGCGGGCCTTCAGAAAGCCGATCTCCCGCGCGACCGTCGCTGCACTGAAAGCTACTTATTGGCCCGCTGGTCGATCTGGGCAATTACGTTTTTAACATCCGTCGCCATATCGCTTTTTGAATCCTGCGCGAGGAACTGCTGGAACGCCTGTTTCGCGTCGGCTGCTTTCTTTTGCCGCAAGAGAGCATACCCCAGGACGACGTTCACGCCGGGATTCGTTTCTTTGAGTTCGATGGATTTGCGCGCATGAGTTTCGGCCTCAGGAAACTTGTTGAGCGCGAAGCTGACTTTGGCGAGCTCGAAATGGGCGTCGGGGTTTTTCGGATCCAAATCTGCAAACCGGGTGAGCGGCTTCTCGGCGAGAGCTGGACGTCCAGTCATGGCATAAAGGACGCCGAGCAGGTACTGGGCGCGGGGCATAGCGTCCTCAATCTCGATGGCCTTGGTGAGAGCAGCTTCGGCTTGTGGACCATGATTCGTTTGCAATTGCGCGAGTCCGAGCAGTTGGTAGGCCTCGGCGTATTTGGGATAAGTGTCGGTCGCTTTCTGCAGGTGAGGAATCGCGCCGGCAAAGTCGTTGTCCCTGATGGCTTTTTGGCCGGCATCAAATTCTTTTTTCGCGTCGGGGGGAATCGCGGCAATTCGCGCATCCACCGGGCCAGCAGTGGAAGCATCTTCTCCGGCCTTCTTGAGCGGGATAACAGTCAGGCTTTCCGTCGCTCGACACGGACTGCGACTGAGGTCATCGCGGCCTGATACGGGACGATATCCCGGCAACTCGATCTTGAACTGAATAACCATGCACGGCGTACCGACAACAAACTTACCGTCCCGGTCGGTGATGGCGGTGATTCGCCATGTCGACGCGCCTTCGGTCCACAGTTCCACTTTGATGAATTGCGCCGCGGTATTGTCCGCATATCGGACCATCCCTCGGAAGTTTTCGCCTTCCGACGCTGGGTCGGTTTGGGCTTGCGTAGCAACCGCCGCCAGAAGAAGAACGAAAGCAATCTTCGCGATATCCGCGCCTTTGCTCTGCAGGACCTGCATAGTGTTCACCTCGGTTTCGCACGTCAGCCGAAAACGCGCTGCGATGGCTCGCGCGATCGATCGACAAGCTTGCACAAGCCGCAATTTTATAACGATTCGGAGCCGGACGGCTAGGGTAGGCGTGCCAACGGCTTCCGGAAGGGAGAGCGCCGCGACCACGTCGAATGTGCCGGGTGTCCACTTTTGGACGGCCTCTGTCGAAGTTGGACAGTGGCATGCTTCTTGGCGTTGAGCAGGGAGCGCTAAGTAATAGGGATATAACGACAAGGAATCAGCCCTGCTTTGGACGATAAAATGCTATTCCCCATAGTGGAAGAGACCGTTTTGGAGGCTTGCATAACTCTTCAATGTGACTTCCACCCCTCGCCAAAAGGCATACGACAATGACAACGCTGATGCAGGATGTGCGATACGCGCTACGGCAGTTGCGGAAGACACCGGGATTCACAATTACGGTCTTGCTGACGCTGGCGCTGGGCATTGGGGCGAATGCGGCCATCTTCACACTGGTGAATGCGGTGTTGCTGAAGAGTCTTCCGGTCACCGATCCCAAGACTCTGGTGCGGTTGGGCAATAAAAACGACTGCTGCGTGAATTCCGGAGCGGAGGAAGATGGGGACTACACGATATTTTCCACCAACACGTACGAGCAGCTCAAGAAGAACGCTCCCGAGTTCGAAGAGCTTGCCGCAATGCAGGCGGGCTTCGGATTTCAGTCGATCATTGCGCGGCGCGATGGGACGCAAGCAGCGGCGCGGTCGGTAGTAGGCGAGTTTGTCTCCGGCAACTATTTCCGCACCTTTGGACTGCAACCGCATACCGGGCGATTGCTGATGGATGCGGATGACGCTCCCGGCGCCCCCATAACTGCCGTGATGAGCTACCAGGCATGGCAGCAAGACTATGCGGGCGACGCTGCTGTAATTGGCAGCACCTTCTGGGTCAATACAAAAGCCGTTACGATTGTCGGAATCGCACCACAGCGCTTCTACGGTGACCGGTTATCCAGCACACCGCCGGATTTCTATCTGCCGATTGAAGCCATGCCAGCACTCGCAAGTGTCCCGTATGTTCATGACCCGGATGTGGAATGGCTTTACCTGATTGGGCGCGTGAAGCCGGGTGTCGCTCTGCCACCTCTCCAGGAAAAACTGAGTGCAATGCTGCGTCAAATATTTGCGCCGAGCAAAAGCTTTTTGGGAGCGCACGAGTCGACGCTATTGCCGAAGGCTCATGTGGTGTTGACGCCGGGCGGGGCTGGCATTCGGGAAATGGAAGATCAGTATGCGTCCCACCTGCATCTGTTGATGTGGGTCACCGGCCTTGTGCTGTTGATTGCGTGCGCGAATATTGCGAATCTTCTGTTGGTGCGCGGAATGGGGCGCCGAGCGGAAATGTCCGTACGTACGGCGCTGGGAGCGATGCGCGGAAGAATTGTCCGCCAACTGCTGACAGAAAGTGTAGTGCTGGCCGGACTGGGTGGCATGGCTGGGCTGGCCGTCGCGTACGCTGGGACGCAAATGTTGCTGATGCTTGCGTTTCCGGGCGCGCGGAACGTTCCCATTCAGGCGAGTCCTTCCATGGCGGTCATAGGATTTGCGCTCGGCGTGTCGCTGGTCACCGGTATCCTGTTCGGCGTGGCGCCCGCATGTATCACGGCACAGGCGCAACCTGCGGACGCTCTTCGGAGTGGGACGCGCGCGACGGCGACGGGAGTATCCCTCCTGCAGCGCGGGCTGGTGGTGCTGCAAGCGGCACTGTCCTTATTATTGCTGGTGGGTGCCGGACTGTTTTCGCAGAGCCTGAACCGCCTCGAGACCGCCGACCTTAAGCTGGATGCCAGGAACCGGTATATCGTGCACATCAATCCTCAAGCGGCGGGGTACTCGCAGACGCAACTGGAGGCGTTGTACCGCACCATGGAGAACCGATTCCACGCGTTGCCGGGAGTGGTGAACGTAGGCATCTCCACCTATACGCCCATGGAGGCCAACAACTGGAGCAACGGCGTTCAGATACAGGGACAGCCCTTCGCGGATATCGGCGCGTCGTTTGTCAAGGCAAACTCGGAATACTTCGATTCTGTTGGCACCCACGTAGTCATGGGCCGGGGTTTTCGCCCGCAAGACACCTCGACGGCTCCGACTGTGGCCGTGGTGAATCAAGAGTTCGTTAAGAAGTTCCTGCCCAACACAAATCCGATCGGAAAACGTTTCGGTCCGCCGGGCCCCACTTCCTCCGGAGATCTCGAGATCGTCGGAGTGGTAGAAGATACGACCTATACTGCCGTGCAATGGAAGAACCACCTGATGTACTTCATCCCCATGTTGCAGCGCTTGGCGAGCGACAAGGATCCCATCGAAAATGATATCTCCCTCTATGCCGGAGCGTTGGTGTTGCAGACCGATCGACCGGTGAACAACATGGAGACCCTGGCGCGGAGTACGCTTGCGGGCATCAATCCCAATTTAACGGTGGTGAGATTTCAGACGTTCGCGGAGCAGATCGCCGATCGATTTGCGAACGACCGGCTCATTGCGCGATTGACCATGCTGTTTGGCGGATTGGCCCTTCTGCTGGCGGCGATTGGGCTCTACGGCGTAACCGCCTACACTGTCGTGCGACGAACTTCGGAGATTGGGATCCGGATGGCGCTCGGGGCGGAGCGCATGGGCGTGATCGCGATGGTGCTGCGCGGGGTCATCGTTCAAACTGCCCTGGGGCTCGTAATTGGAATCCCAGTGGCGCTCCTGTGCGTGCGGTTTGTGCAGGCACAGCTTTATGAGGTCACGCGCGCGGATGCCAGTGTGATCACGACCGCGATTGTGACGCTGGCGGCGGCGGCCTGTGTGGCGGGGATTATTCCGGCGCGGCGGGCAGCTTCGATTGATCCTGTGCAGGCTTTGAGGACAGAATAAGGAAAGAGCGAGGAAACACTAGCAATGACGGACTACGGAACCGAGAAGAAAGATGCGGGGAACACGCACAGCGAAGAGCCGGCGTTTCCCCCACTCACGGTAGTGAATTTCGGGCACGCGGCCGCCGCGGTCCACCAGAGTTACAGGAATTTCGTGGTCTTCAACGTGAACAATCATTGCATCCGATTGGCGGTGGTGCAGGGAGAATTTCGCTGGCACCAACATGCTCATTCCGATGAGTGCTTTCTGATCGTGGAAGGGGAACTGGAAATCGATCTCGCCGCTGCGCCCGGCCAAACATTGGGCCGCACCTTTCATCTGAAGCCCGGAGAAGCATTCACGGTCCCGGCTGGTGTGGTCCATCGAACCCGCGCGCGCACCCGGACGGTGAATTTGTGCTTCGAGGATCGCAATGCTTATACCGACGTGGTTTTCGAAGATTAGATACCCCTGTGTTCAGGTCAAAGAACAGAGCATCACCCCGTATACGGTCCCTTGACTTCGCCCCAACCCCATTGCGGCATCGGTGCCGTTTCACCAATTGGATTTTCACTGGCCGCCGAATTGACCACGGCGATGCGGGAGCCCCACTCGAGATAGCCCACCAAGGCAGAACGGAATTCCGGGTCGTCGGGTAGGTGGAGTTGGTCGGCGGTATCCAACAGGAGGTTGACCCACTGCTTGCGCTGCGGTTCGGTCAGATGTCTCCCGATATGCTTGGCCACCATGGTGGAGTGGCTGTGCTTGCCGTCTCCGCTATAAAGGTGGGGGCCGCCCAGAACTTCGGCGACAAAGTGGGCCACCGTGCGGAAATGCTCGGACGGCATGTCCGCGAAAACCGAAGCCAGCACCGGATCCTGGCGGACTCTCTCATAAAACTTCGCGAACAGCAGTTCGATGCGTTCAATACCGCCCACCCATTCATATAAGGTCGGGACTTTCTTGTCCGTCATCATTCTCTCCGGCTGGTGGCTCAGGGTTTGCCTCACTGGCCCACAAGCCATAAGGTGCCGCGTCTTTGCATCTTTTGCAAGGGCAGGAGTTAAGAAACTAAGCTCTGGGATCGAGCAAGCAGCCCTGGCAACGTCTTTTCAACAACCTCCAGCGCAACCGCCAGCCGGGAGCCCAAAGGGGGCTTCCCCTTTTTCCACAGGATGCTAGAATGATCCATCACCTCAAGCGAATGTGCTGGGGCGTCGCGGAGGGTTGTTTTGCGCCTTCTGCGGCGGGGAAGCCGTTTCCCCACTTATCTGTGAGGCAGCAATGGATTCGGGACCACTGATCCCCGGTACTAGCCACATTCTGAGGGAAGTTCGACCTAGTTTTTCCGCCGACCCCGGCCGTCACGGGGGTATTCCCAATTTGTCCGTCACCGCGCATGAGTCTGTTCTGCGCGACTACCTGCGCGTGTTGGAAAAGCGCAAGTGGGTCGTGCTCTCCTGCCTGTTGATCATTCCAGCGCTGGTGGGGATTGCCAGCCTGCGCATGACCAAACTCTACGACGCGGTGGGCCGCATCGCGATTAATAAGGTGGACTCGACGGCCATCAGTTTTAAGGACAACGGCAATACAAACCCGGGAGACTATTTCGATCTCACCGATGCGGACACCGAAGTTCGCATTTTGGAAAGCGATTTGATTGCGCTGGAAGTGATTCGGCAGCTGAACCTGGACAAGCGCCCCGATTTTGGCGGCGTGCCGGCCGCCGCGACCAACCACGGCAGCATTACCACCGACCCTCTGACCACCGATTCCACCCGTGTGACCAGTTTGCTCTCGCAGTTTCGCTCGGGATTGCACGTGGCCGTGATGCCGGGCACCCGCGTCATTGAAATTCACTACACCAGCCCGGATCCGGCGCTGGCCGCGCAGGTCGTCAATACCCTGGCCAACACCTATAAGGAAGAGAACTATAAGACTAAGTTTGAATCCACCATGCAGGCCTCGGACTGGCTGTCCAAACAACTGGTGGACCTGCAAATTAAGGTCGAGACCTCGCAGGAAAAGTTGGTGCAGTTCCAGAAGGACCACGAGATTCTGGGCACGGATGAGAAGTCCAACATCATCACCACCAAGCTGGATGAGCTGAATCGCGAGCTGACCATGGCGGAAGCCGACCGCATGCAGAAGGAAGCGGTGTATGAGCAGGTGAAAGCGGGCGACGCACTGGCAGCTGCAGCCGCGATCGCACTCGGCGGAAGCAGCGCCGGTTCCAATGCCGGTTCCCTGCTGGACCGCCTGCGCGGCCAACAATCCGATTTGCGCGTTCGCGTGGCCGAGCTGGCAACCCAGTTTGGCCCCTCCTATCCCAAAGTGGCGGAACTGAATAATCAGATCAAGCAGGTCGATGCGGAGCTGCAGACCGAGACCACCAAGGTCATCGACGGGATTCGCGACCAGTATGAGTCCGCGCTGCAACGGGAAAAACTCTTGCAGGCCGATTTTGACCGGCAAAAGCAGGAAGCGAACAAGCTGAACGAAAGCGCAATTGAATACTCCATGTTGAAGCGCGATGTGGACTCGAGCCGCGAGATTTACGAAGGCTTGCTGGCAAAGATGAAAGAGGCAGGGATCAGTGCGGGCTTGCGCTCGAACAACTTCCGCATTCTGGATACCGCGCGAGTGCCGAGTTCGCCGTCCGAGCCGAATATTCCGAGGAACATGGCGTTCGCGCTGGCTCTAGCGCTAACTTCCGGGATCGGCCTGGCGTTCCTGCTGGAGAGCCTCGACAATACCGTTCGCACTACGGAACAGGCGCAACAGATTTCGGGACTCCCCTCCCTGGGGCTGATTCCCATGGGGAACCGTCTCGACGAAGGCAAGGGTTCGCGGCGGCTGGCGCTGACGTCCTCGAAAGAAGCCGTGGAACTGATAACGACGGCGCGCCCGCAATCGCAGATGGCGGAGGCGTATCGCGCGTTGCGGACTTCCCTGCTGTTGTCCTCGCTCGGAGCGCCGCCGAAAGTGATTCTGGTGACCAGCGCACTGCCGCAGGAAGGCAAGACAACGACCAGCATCAACACCGCGGTGGTGTTGTCGCAGAAGGGCACCCGGGTCCTGCTGATTGATGCGGACATGCGACGTCCGAGCGTGCATAAGACTCTGGGCATGGCGCCGGGCAGCGGTCTCAGCAATGTGCTCACGGGAACCGCGACTGTGCAGACGGCGATCACGCGGTCTCCGCAATTGGCGAATCTGTTTGTTTTGCCTTCCGGCACGCCGCCGCCAAATCCGGCCGAACTGCTGGCCTCGGCCAATATGCGGACCATCCTCTCGCAGTTGCGCGAACAGTACGATCACATCGTGATCGATACGCCGCCGACGCTCTCCGTCACCGACGCGGTTGTTCTCTCCACCCGAGTCGATGCGGTTGTGCTGGTCATCCGCTCGGGCCAGACCACAAAAACCGCCCTTCGCCGCGCCCGTGACCTGCTGATGCAGGTCAACGCCCGCGTTTGCGGCGTCCTGTTGAACGCAGTCGACTTAGCCTCCCCCGACTACTACTACTATTACGAGTACCAGGAGAAGTATGGGGGGCACTACTACCGCGGGGAAAAGGCCGCGGAGGAAGAGACAGCGCCGGCTGCCAGTTCCGGATCGCTCTGACCTAGTCTACGATGGCCGCTGCCACGCCTCCGTCGATCCCAATGAAGTTTAGGCTGCTGCCGGTGCTCGGAATGGGGCTGGCGGTGGCGCTGATTGCGTTCGGCTTGATTGACCTTCTGGGGAGCTACTTCGGCGGGCGAACGGATCTCGCGAGTCTGGAACGAGCTACGCGACTGGCCCCGGGTAACGCCAGGTACCACAGCCAACTGGGCCGCTATCTGCAGGTTACCAACGGAGATTTGCAGCGCTCGCTGCGGGAATACGAAACCGCCGCACGGTTGAATCCGAACGATTCCTCGGCGTGGTTCGATATTGTTGGGGTTCAGCAGATTCTGGGAAACTCGCAGGAACAGGCGCATGCACTGGAAGAGGCTCTTCGGGCGGCTCCGAAGAAGCCGGATGTGGCATGGGAATCGGCGAACTTCTTTCTGCTGCGCGGCGATCGCGATAAGGCGATGATCTCGTTCCGCACGGTTCTGGAGAATGACCCGATCACGGCCCCGGCGGCGCTCGACTTGCTTTGGCGCGTACAACCCGATGCTGGCGCTCTTTTGGAACACGCTATCCCGCCCAAGCCGGACGCCTACAGCCCGTTCCTCATGATGCTCTTGTCGCGCCGCGAGACCGAGGCTGCTGCCAGGGTGTGGGATGCGCTGCTGCAACTGCAGCAACCGTTTCCTCCGGCCGTGGGGCTGAACTACACGAACTATCTGCTGGGGACGCACCAGCCTGAGGCTGCCCGGCAGGCGTGGCTGCAAATGGCTCCTTTGTGCGGGCTGACGGCGTATCTTCCCGGGCAGAATCTGATTGTGAACCCGCATTTCGAACTGGACGTATTGAATGCCGGCTTCGACTGGCACTACGATAAGCTGCACGACGTGAAGATCAACTTGGACGCAAGTGCGGCGCCGCGGGGCAACCAGTCGTTGCTGGTAACGTTCGAAGGACCCGGAATCGCCGATACGGGATTGGCTCAAGTAATCACGCTGACACCGCAGAGCCAGTACCAATTCAGCGTACACTTCAAGACGGACGAAGTGGAGGGAGCCGGCGGTCCGGTGTTCGTTCTGCAAGATGTGCTCACGAATACGGTATATTTCACGACGGAAACCTTGAAAAACCCCGGCAGCTGGCGAGAAGTGAGCGCCCATTTCCAGACGGGCGCCGACTCCCGGATGGCGGTTCTGCGGCTGATCCGGATCCCGGCGGGAAATGCGATTCGCGGGCACTTGTGGCTGGACGAAGTCCAGCTGACGCGGTTGAATTTTTAGATTCGCGGATTTTTCACCACAGAGAACACTGAGTTTCGCCTAGGAAGACTGGGCGAATTCCTGGGGTGACAAATTCCTTGGTGCGCTCGCGGCACGACTTCAGTCGCACCGACGCAAAAGCATTTTGAACAAGGTCCAGAAAGGGTTCTTGAAAGAACTTCGAGCTATGTCGAACCCAGCACAAGTGCTGCCGCAATTGGAGAGCCTGGAGTTCAGTCCTCGCACTTTGGCGCGGACGGATTCGATCGCTCTGTATGGCTCCGTTGCGCTGTTGTTGTTCGCACCGCTGGCTTTTGGGGCGGTGGAAGCGTGGTCGATTTTCGTTCTGGAAGCGGCGACAGCCGGGCTTCTGATTGTTTGGATGAGCGGCCGGCTGCGTGGGGTTCCCGCTCCGCTGCGGGAAAATGCGCTGTTCGGGCCGATGCTGGCGTTCTCGGCACTGGTGGGGATCCAGTTGGCCGCAGGAGTTTCCTCGTATCGCTATGTAACCTGGACTTCCGCGCTTCTGTTTTCGAGTTATGCGATTTTGTGTTTTCTACTCTCCCAGACGCTGCGTCGCGCGCAGGATATGACGCGCCTTGGAATCGTGGCCAGCGGGTATGGGTTCGCGCTCGCAGCGTTTGCCATCCTCCAGGATTTGACCATGAATGCCAAAGCCGGAAGGATCTACTGGCTGCGGACGCCGCGCTCGGGAGGGTGGATCTACGGGCCCTACGTCAATCACAATCACTACGCTGGCCTGATGGAGATGCTGTTTCCCATTCCGTTGGCCATGTGTTTGAGCCGGCGGGTGGAACGCGGGCCGAAGATCGCTCTGGGGATTGCCGCAGTGATCATGGCGAGCACGATTGTGCTTTCCGGGTCGCGCGGCGGAGTTTTGGCGCTGGCGGCGCAGATCGTAGTAGCCGCTGCCTTTTTGACGTTTAACCGCAAGAGCCCCAAGGTGGCGTTAGTTCTGGGCGGAATACTTGCGTTAGCGGCGGTGTGGACCTTCTGGATTGGCGGCAGTGGGCTGGCCGACCGTCTGGCGACTTTCCACACCGAAGCGCATACGGAGCTTTCGAGTGGGCTGCGGCTGACGGTGACGAAGGATTGCGGGCGTATGTTCCGGGAACGTCCTGTTCTGGGATGGGGGCTGGGAACGTTTCCGACGGCATATCCGCCGTTTCAAAGCTTTTTCTCGAACAGCTTCGTGAACGAAGCGCACAACGACTACGCCCAGTTGCTGGTCGAGATGGGCGGCCTGGGGTTTCTGGTGTTGCTGTGGTTTCTCTTTTTGCTGTTCCGGGCAGCTTGGCAGAAACTGCGCAGCGGGAAGCTGGGGATCAACGGTGGGGTTGCACTGGCCGCGATTCTGGGGTGTGTCGGAATTCTGGTACACAGCTTCTTCGATTTCAACCTGCAGATTCCGGCGAATGCGGCGTGGTTTTATGTTCTGGCCATTCTGGCGGTAGCACCTTCGGTCAGCGAACCCAGGTTCCGGGGCAGCAGCCGCGGCGTGCGTCTCTAATTGGCATTTTCTGTCCAATACGGTTCACGTTTTGAAACGTTTGGACGTAGGCCCTGTCGTCCTTGGTAAACAATGTGCCGGACATTCGGCACCAATGCCGATGGAACGCGGCGTTTTCCTGGGTTTTCTGCATGAGGCGCTGGCATCATCCCACGAAAGTGCCGGGCTGCTTGGCTTGGTAAGTTGATTGCAAGTAGTTTCTTGTCCGAAGGGCCCCTTCCAAGTTAAGCGTCACTTTTGCCGACATTCCAGGCAGAGAACGCTGCCCCAGGAGAAGATGCATGTTCGTAAAGTGCGCGAATGGAAGCTGCCCCAGCCCGTTCTACTATTCAGTAGGCGCGATCGTGTTTGAAGTGCGGCGTTGCACCGGTGAGCCGTTGGAACCGGGCGAGGCGCCGATCGTCTACCACTGGTTCTGCCAGGATTGCCTGCCGATTCTGTTGCGAGCGTGGTTCGATCATGGCGCTGGCGGGGCTGCTGGCGGCATTATCGATGCGGGGCAGCAGGTGCGTCTGGTTTCTCTGGACAGCGTCTTGAAGGATGCGGAAGCGCGTTCGCGGCTGCCGGAAGCCGAAGGACCCCACCGGCGAGCTTTGCAGGCTTCGTAGGTGGTTATTGGCCCGCTGGGGAATGCATTAGCTCGGTTGAGCCCCTAGAACTTGTTTCATAAATCGTCCTCTAACCCTTGAAGAATGTTATCTCGGGGGCTAAAGCCCGTATCTACTACGATTCAAGTCACGGCTCAAGCCGTGACCTACCCAAAAGCATTCATGCACACACTCTAAGATTCGAGCCTAGACCGCCAGCTCACGCGCCATGGGCATCTCGGGAGCCGCCGCGTGGAATTGCGCGTGTTCTTGCATCGGTACAACGGTAAAATAGCGGGCATAGATATCCAGTACCTCCCTGGCGACAGACAATTTTGTCTCGGCGGGGCTCTGCATGGCTGGGAAGAAGCCGAGCTCGGGGCAATCCTCGGCACCCATGAAATCCAACGGGTGCAGCAGCAACGATGGCTGCGTATTCGTCCAGCGACACATGGCGAGAGCCAGCTTCCAGTAGACAATGGCCAGCGCACGGGAGAAAGTGGCGAGGTAGAGCACGTAACTGAGATGAATAGGTACGCGGAAGACCGGCATGGTGGTGACGGGGATTTCCGTTAATGGGCCAGTAGCAGTCTGCCAGCGGTAGGGATCGAGAGGGCGGAATCCTTCTTTTGCGGAGCCGAACAGAGCCTTGCGCTGGCTGCTTTGCTCGGAACTCAGGCTGCTTTTTGCGAAGTAGTAGGCGCGGGCTAACGGCCCCAGGAACGTGGGAAACGTGGAGGCGTCGTATTGGTAGCCGCGGGCGGCGAGCAGGTTCAGCAACTGCGGAGAAAAGCTGAAACCGGGGCCTCGAAAGCCGATCGTCTTACGGCCCGTGGCCCGTGCAATGCTTTCTTCGGCGTTGCGCATTTCTTCTTCGAGTTCCGCAGGAGTGTAGAGGTGCAACCAGGGCTCATGCTTAAAGGAATGGTTGCCGATTTCGTGCCCCGCATCGGCAATGGATTTTAGAGCAGCGTGATTTCTTTCCTGCGCCGCGTCAAGGCCGACAATAAAGAACGTGATGGTGAGATTGCGTTGGCGGAGGATTTCGAGCACGCGCGGCACGACAATGTCCAAGTAAGACGGTAAGGACTCCCAGCCGGCGTCGCCGTGGGTCTTCATGTACGACCACTTGTTGTCGAGGTCCAGCGAGAGGCTGGCGAGGGGCTTGGCGTTCGGGGAACGAGAGCCGTTCGACTCTTTAGACGCGGGCATGTTGGACTCGTTCCTGGCGGGATGCATGGGCCAGAAGATCGGGAATGGCGCGCTCGGCGAGCTGAACGGTTTCGTTGACGTTCAGGGTTCCGTTGACGATGTGAGCTGAATTCAGAACATGCAGGCCCTTGACCGACATGGAAATCGGAGGCAGGTTCTTCGAATAGTTGAGTGTCGGAATCACGAATACCTTTCGCACGCGACTCACCTTGAAGGTTAGCAGATCGTCGTCAGTGAGGGTGGGGTGCATTTTCTTGAGCGCGCTGAAGAAGCTGGATTGAATCTCGGCGTCGCTGGCTTCGAAGAGCGGGTCGTCAATGGCAACATATTTGGGGAGATAGACAAGCGTCCTGCCGCCGAACTGCTGCGGATCAACGAGGGCGGTCATTTCGATGACGGCGGTGAAGGGTACCCAAGTATCGGTGATGTTGGTGACGTAGTAGGGCGACAGGGGCTTCTTCAATAATAAGGAGGCACAGACAATACCCTGATACTCGATGCCGCGAAGCAGGCGCTGCTCTTCGGCGTTGAGTTCGGGGCAGAGATCGGCAGCAGTCGTGGCCGGACCGGTGAAAACAATCTGGTCGTGAATGGCTTGCGTGGCATCGGCAAATTTCACGGTGACTCCGCCTTGCGTGGCGGATTGAATGCTGGCGGCGCGGCAGCCGAGACGGATGGTGACTCCGGCTTTTTGCAGAACTCGCTGCATACGGGCGAGGATGCGGCCGTAGCCTCCGGGGACGTAGCCAAACATTTCTTTTTTCATTCCGGAACGGCGCGCGGCGTACATTCTAGCGATGATGGCCCAGATGAAGGCAGCAGAGGCTTTGGTGTAATTGGCGCCCAGCTTGGCGCGGAGCAGCGGGAGCCAGATTTTTTCCGTTGTGTTATTGCCGGACCATTTACGGAGCCAGTCGACGACCGAGATTTGTTCGAGAGCCTGCCAGTCTTCTATCCGCGAGGCATGGACGATCGTGGCGCCGAGGCGCAATTTGTCGATCAGGCCGATGGGCGGGAATTTGAGGAACTCCATGCTGTTGGACATAGAAACCATCTTGCCGCCGGTGAAGAATCCGGTTTTGGTCTCGACCCACTGGATGTCTTGTTCCACACTGAGTTCACGCAGGAGCGAGCGGAGGTGGGAGTCGGAGAGCAGGGTAACGTGGTAGTGGCGGTCCCAGACGATGTCGCCAAGCTGCCATGCACTGGCCAGGCCGCCGAGCTCGGGGGCGGACTCGTAAAGCGTAACCTTCTGGCCTTGCTGAGCGAGACGGAGCGCCAGGGTCATGCCCAGAATTCCTCCGCCGACGATTCCCCAGGATTGCTGTGTGGCCATCTGGTTTCTAATTCCTAGTTCCCATGGTGTCGGCGATGCCGCATCCCACCCTTCGCAAAGCGCGCGAAGGATGGGGCGCCCGTTTGTCCGGATTGGGCTGGTAAAAACAAATCTGTTGTCATGATGGTGGATTCAGTTCCGTAATTACATCGTTGTTGAGGGCATAATTCAGCCCGCATTTGCAACTTAGTTTTGGAACCACTGGAGCCACTTCGGAGACTTTGCCGATCGGTTCGCCGCAACGACAGACGTAGCCGATCGTTCTTGCGGGGGCGCCGATGGCCAGATGGAAATCCGGAATGCTTTTTGTGACTAACGCGCCCATGCCGATCATGGCGAAACGTCCGATGGAAAGGTCGTTGCCGATGGTGCACTGCGCGCCGATGGTGGCACCTTCGCGGACGAGCGTGGTTAGCGTGTGTTCGTCTGGGTCGGAGGAGCGCAGCTCTTTTAAGTTGGGAGTCGTGGCGCGCGGAAAGCGGTCGTTGGTGAAGGTCGTACCAGCGCTGATCATGACGCCGTCTTCGATGGTAACGGCGGCGCAGATGTAGACCATGGCGTTGATCTTGACGCGGTGGCCGATCTTTACGTCATAGGCGATGTAGGATTTCTCTCCGATGATGCATTGCTCGCCGATCTGCGCGCCGTGGCGAATGTGAACGCTATCCCAGACGGAGCTGCCGGGGCCGATTTTGACGTCGTCCTCGATGATGGCGGTGGGATGGACGCGGACGTTGGGAAATTTTTCGGACAAGTTCACGTCTCCTTCGTGGCGGAACCCAGATGGTGCAACATAGACGCGGGCTTCAACTCCCTCAGGGGCTGAAGCCCGCGTCTATTGGTTATGTTGGCGGCACGGCTGAAGCCGTGCCCTGATACGAATCAAATTCAAAACAGCAAATCAAGAACAACGGCGGCGGACAAGAGTGTCCGCCCCACATTTGGGCTAGATCACGAACTTTGAAGGTTCGGGGCGTGCTGCGTCACGCCCTGGAGCTAAAGGGATCGGGAACCACCGCGCATCGCGCAGCGATGCGTATCCCGCTTCCACAACCTGGACCGAGGCTAGCGCGTCTTCGAGCGTGACGACTAGCGATTCGGTGCCTCGAAGGGCGCGAGCGAAGTTTTCCAGCTGGCTGCTGAAGGCCTGAACCTTGTTGTAGCCGTTGCCGAAGACTTTCCACTCTTTCGATCCGGCCATGAGGAATTTTGATTCCTTCCAGCCGACCGAGATCGTACCCTGCGAACCGTAGATGCGGAGGTAGCTTTCGAGTTCCTTGTTGATGGACCAGGACAAGTCGACGGTGCCCAGGATTCCGCTCGTGCTGCGAACGAAGACGTGAACGGTTTCGTCGACGGGAAGATGCTGGCTGCGTTTGCCCTCCACGACGTGGATCTCGCTCAGCGGGCCGAGAAAGTAGCGCATGACATCGACGGAGTGCGTGCCGTTGTCGATGAGGACGCCTCCGCCGCTGACTTCGGGATCGGAGTTCCAGCGCTTGGTCATATCAACGTGGCTGGTGAAGAAGTTTTCGATCAGGACCACGTCGCCGATGGCGCCGGAGTTGACCAGTTGGCGAGCTTTGACGACGTCATCGACGTAGCGAAATTTCGACGCCATGGTCATCAGGACGCCGGAGCTACGGGCGGCGAGAATCATTTCACGGGCGCTGGAAACGTCCTTGCAGAGCGGCTTTTCGCAGAGAATCGCGACGTGGCGTTCGATGAAATCGCGGCACACTTCCGGGTGGGTGTTGGGTGGCGTGCAGACGAGCACAGCATCCAGTTCTTCGGCATTCGCCATCGCAATGTGCGAAGCGTAGGCGGTGCCGCCAACCTTGGTGGCCATGGCTTGCGCGGCTTCAAGACGCGTATCGGAAACAGCGACGAGTTGAACTTCGGCGCAGTTCTGGAACGCCTGCAGGTAAGATTGCGCAATGGCTCCCGCGCCGACCAACCCAAAACGGACCGGACCCTTGATGGCTAACCCTTTTGTCATTTGTGCAGTCATTAGCTGAGCGCCTCCACGCACTCACGGATCGACTCGGCAATGTAGTTGATGTGTTCGTCGGTATAGAGTTCGTTCCAAGGCAGAACCAGAACGTCTTCCAAAGCTTTAACGGTCATGGGGAACTTGGCCTTGTCGTAGTCAACAGCTTCGGGGCGGGCCAGGTTGAAGGGGTATCCGCTGTTGCCGAATGTGCGACGCTTCTGGAACACTTCGCACATGAACGAGGGCTTCTGAATATAGCGCGGAGCCGAGGCAATGCCGCGTTCCTTCAATTTGCCGGCGAGACCGATGGCGCCGTCCTTAATCACGCTGCCATCGACGGTCAGGCAATACTTCCAGTAGGTGTGAACCGCGTCCGGCTCAACTTTCGGGGTCTGAATGCCCTTGATGCCGGCCAGCATTTTGTCCAGCTTATTGGCGGCTTTGATGCGTCGATCGGCGACGGAATCGAGCTTCTTGAGCTGAGCCAGAGCGACAGCGCTCTGCAGTTCGCACATGCGGTAATTCAGCGCGGCAAAATAATGATCGGGCTTGGCGTCGCCGTAACCCCAGGCCTTGTTGATGAGCAGGAAGCAGCGGCGACCGAGAGCGTCGTCGTTGGTAACGACGAGGCCGCCTTCGCCGGTCGTCATGTGCTTGCCTTGCTGGGTGCTGAAACAGCTGATGGTACCGAAGGTGCCGACGAACTTGCCGTTTTCCTTCGCCATGAAGGCTTGCGCGCAGTCTTCAATGACAGGGATCTTGTGCTTCTTGGCCAGTTCCATGATCGGGCCCATGATGCAAGGGTTACCGAACAAGTGGGTGACCATAATGGCTTTCGTCTTGGGGCTGATCTTGGCCGCGATCGTTTCCGCTGTGACGTTCAAAGTAACGGGATCGACTTCCGCAAAGACCGGAATTGCGCCTTGATACAGCATGGGAGTCAGCGCGCCCATGTCGGTGATGGAGGTAGTGACGATTTCATCGCCGGGGTTGGGATCGATCGCGCCGATGGCGATGTGAATCGCTGCCGTGCCCGAAGTGCAGGCATAGGCATGCTTCATGCCAATCTTCTGGGCAAAGAGTTCTTCCAGACGCTTGGTAAACGTGCCTTTTGTGCTGGTCAGGGTGCCGGTGGCAATGACTTGTTTGAGCAGTTCAATTTCTTCCTGGCCCAAATCACGGCCGGTGTGATCCTGATCGTTGGGTAACGCCATGATGGGTCGTGCCAGAGTGGTATTCATAATTCATGGACTCCTGTATGAGATTTCGAAGCTGATAGTTCGGATGATGGAACGGATGATAGTTCGGATGAAGGTGCGGATGAAGTTTCAGACAAAGATAAAGTTGTATTGGGATGAACCACGCCGGGGAGAAATTCTTTCTGGCGATCCAGCAGACGCCGCATTTGCCGCATCCGCCAGAGGTTTTTCAGATGGCCCACGATGTTGCGGGCCACTTTCATTTTCGATTGCCCGAGGATTCGTACGTAAAGCGTGGTCGGGAATTCGCGAATGCCGTGGCCGCGTAGATCGAGCAGCGCCAAGGTTTCCGAGACGCCGAGGAATCCGCCTTCCTGAAGTTCCAGATCCGCTACGGCGCTACGCCGGTAGACGCGGAAGCAGCTGGTGTAGGTATGCAGCTTGTGGCGCAGAACCTTGCTGTACAGCCACGAAGCGCCCTTCGAGAGGACCAGCCGCCATTCCGGCACATTCATCACCCGTCCGCCTTGCGGATGGTAAGGCGAAGCGGTCACCAGATCGACGCCGTCAGTCAGCAGCGGAATCATGTGTGCCAGCTCGTGCGGGTCGTAGGTACAATCGCAATCCATGGAACAGACAATTTCCGTGGTGGCGTGGCGAATGCCGGTCAGGATGGAGGCTGCGACTCCGCAATTCGTCTCATGACGCACGACGCGGCAATCGGAGCGCGATCCAAAAAGGCGATTCATCAGGTCAAAGGTACCGTCGGTGCTGGCGTCGTCCACGAAGACGAAGTTGGTTTCGTAATCCTGCGACAGGAGCTTGGTTACGCTTTCGAGCGTGTTCGCCAGATACGGCAGCGCGGGACGCTCGTTAAAGCAGGGGACGACAATGGTGACAGGGACCTTGGCCTTGGCTGGTTCAGTTTCCGCCGAAGCAGCAATCTCTGGGACGGTTGCCGCGCGAGGCACTGGCGAACTGGCCGGCGTAAGGTCAAGCTCCATGTAATCGGCGACACTGCCAAATTTGTATTTCTGGAAATACTCAGCCAACACCCAGTTCATCTTTTGCAGATTGCGATACTGGCGCGTGCGGGCCATCCATGATGCCGCGCTGATTCTGGGCTGATCGGGGTCCAGTTCCCAAACGTGGAAGTACATCATGAACGGCAAGTCGAAGGTCTGCTTCCAGTGCGCGACCGCGTGCTTCAGTAAAGTGTGTGGAATCTGGCGGAAATAATTTCCGCCGGAGACAGGCAGCAGGTAGCCCATGATGTTGAGGGTCGCATGCGGGAATTCAAGCAGCGTGCGCCCATCTTTCTCGTGCTCATGCAGGAAAACGCCGCGGGCCGCGCGGTCATAGGAGAACGGCACCACGCTGGAATCGTAGGCGTAGCCTTCTTCCGCCAGCACGTCGAGAACCCATAAATCTTCCGAAGAACGCAGCCCTTGCGGGATGCGGAATCCGACCACGCGGCGTCCGCTGGCGATTTCGAGCAAATCGCGGGAGCGGCGAGCGTCGTCGCGAAATTCTTCGCGCGTCATCTGGCGCACATCGCGGTGGGCGTAGCCGTAGTTAGCGATCTCATGTCCCTGGCGCGCGATTTCGGCGACCAACTCAGGATTCTTTTCCGCGATCCAACCCAGCACGAAGAACGTGGCTTTCACATCGTGCTTCCGGAGCAGCGCGAGCGCCTTCAGCGTGTTCGCTTCAAAACGCGCCTCAAAGCGATTCCACTGATGCGGGCTGATGAGTCCACGCATGGCGCCAACGTGGAAATAGTCCTCCAGGACGACTGTCATCAGGTCGCGGCGTTCTTTCTTGGGAATCGAGGCCGAGACAGGCGTCATCGAGCCACCTTCGCGGCGCTGGCAGCAATACCTTTGAAGTGCGCTTGAACAAGACTGGCAATCTTCTCGCCGGCAGTGCCATCTCCAAAAGGATTCTTCACAGAACGAACTCGGCTCGCCCAATCGGAGTCATGCAGAGCGGCGTTCATGAGTTGCTCGAGGCGTCCGGGTTGATCGCCGACCAGGACTGCGACTCCGCATTCGACGGCTTCGGGGCGCTCGGTATTGTTCCGCAACACCAGTAGAGGTTTGCGCAATGTAGGCGCTTCTTCCTGAATTCCACCGGAATCGGAAACTAACAGCCAGGCATGCTGCAACAGGTGAATGAAGTCGGGGTAGTTCAACGGCTCGACCAGATGGATGCGCGCCTGGCCGCCGAGTTCGGCTTCCGCCGCAGCCCGGACATTCGGATTCGGATGCACAGCAAATACGGCCGCGACGTCTTCATGAGCGGCGACGAAATCGCGGATGGTGCGCAGATGTTGCCGCATCACGTCGCCGAAACTTTCGCGACGGTGCGTGGTCAGGACAATCAACTTCTTGCCATCCGCCAGTTTGAGCAACTCTTTCGCGCGGGCGGTCGGAGTGGCGTGCTGCAGAATGAATTGCAGCGAGTCGACGACGGGATTGCCGGTAACGAAAATGTCAGCCTCGGAAACGCCCTCTTCGAGCAATGCAGCACGGTTCCCTTCCGTCGCTGCGAAGTGATGCGTCGCGACTTTGGAAACCAGGCGGCGATTCATTTCCTCGGGGAACGGGCTCATAGGATTTCCAGATCGCAATCCAGCTTCCACATGACCAACCGGAATGCCGTGGTGAAATCCGGACAGCGCACCGGCCAGTGCGGTGGTGGTATCACCCTGAACCAGAATTAAAGAGGGCTTTTCGCGGGCGATGATGGGTTCGAGGCCCGCCATGACTCGCGCGCAAACTTCATTCGGAGTCTGGTTGGGCTGCATCACGTGCAAATCCTCGTCTAAATGGATGCCGAAAAAATCAAGAAACGGGTACAACAAGCTTGTGTGCTGACCCGAGCTGACAGCAAGAGTACGAATGTCCGCACGAGCCTTCAGTGCACGCAACACGGGTGCGAGCTTGATGACCTCAGGGCGCGTGCCAAAAATACATAGGACACACTGCTGGCCTGCTGGGCCAATCTGAGGCGATCCGGTGCTCTCTTTCGAATCGATGGGCTGGGGGGGGCGGACCGATTCAGTCGATAGTAAGGCGCTTGTGCTCATCCGTAATTCTTCTGGGGGGAAGAGCTTCGCTGATCTAGGTGCAAGCCTGGAGCCACAGTAGCACAAACCGGGAGTCCCGTGAAACTCCGTAGAATTAAGCAGTTACGGGGATTCAGCGGGCGGCCAGCCGGGTTAAGTGCAAACTATTGCATAGGCTAAGGAGGTTTGGGCCTTTCGGCCAAATTCCATGCACAATGGTAACCCCCCGGCCGCGAGTCGTGGTATTGCACCTCTGTGCTATAGACCTGGGCACGGTCAGGCCGGGCTGGGACTCTGTTTTCGGTGTTAGGATGAGCCTTCGAATTGAGGAGTAAGTTCCTGAAAATGAATGCGATCGGCGCTTCATCTTCGTCAAGAATGGTAGCTGCGGTGGCGGTTCTTCTTGCCCTGATTGGGGCGGTTCGAATCGCGTCGACGTATCACGTTTTCAACCAGGCCTACGACGAACCGGCGCACATCGCGTGCGGGATGGAATGGTTGGACAAAGGAACGTTCAAGATGGAACCGCAGCATCCGCCGCTGCCGCGGGTATCCATTGCGTTAGGACCCTATCTTTTCGGATTGCGATTGCCCGAGGTGCAGTTCCGCGAACCGACTCATAAAGATGGATACGACTTCTACGCTGCAGGCAATCAGATTTTGTATGCGAGGGGAGAGTACCTAAAGAACCTCACGCTGGCACGGCTTGGGACTTTGCCGTTTTTTCTTCTGACGGCGTTCATCACGTTCGTTTGGGCGAGAAGCTTGTTCGGCGATTGGCCAGCGACTTTGGCTGTGTTTTTTGTCACAACACTGCCGGTGATTTTAGGGTATTGCACGCTCGCGTATGTCGATCCGGCTTTGCTGGCTTTCTTGCCGGCCGCGTTGTTTGCTTTTGTGCGCTGGCTGGATTCGCCTGGTTGGGGGCGGTCGGCGGTGCTGGGAGCGGCTGTGGCG
>Ga0075021_10000331_pt1 | contig 26080 bp, 8 predicted proteins | sample ColStrG_CSR_2012_FD_72749 | JGI IMG/M metagenome (GOLD analysis project Ga0075021, IMG submission 72749) | Freshwater sediment microbial communities in response to fracking from Pennsylvania, USA - Cold Stream Run_MetaG_CSR_2012 | ecosystem: Environmental > Aquatic > Freshwater > Creek >...
CATCTCGACTGCTCGCAAAAAAGGCTACGGCGCTCTTGAAGCCATCCGCGCTGCCTTTGACGGCCGTGCAGAAAGTGGCCCTTCGAGGGGCCATCAGCTCAATTTGGCTGAGCAGTAACTGCACTGTCGCTAGTGCAGTAAGTCGAAATCTTATCGATTTGGGCGAAAGCGATGATTAGATGGCAGTTTAATATGCTAAGGTCTCGCGGACGGTCTGTCTAGACGCATGCCATGCTGGCAGCAGGCTCGCTACCGCAGCAATGACTATGACGATCAGCAGCCAAAGAAGGGCACCTAAAACCGACGGGGTATAAAACACTGAAAACTGCAATGCCGCTCCGAGCAGGCTGGTGATTACTATGCTAAAGGGCACAGCCAGGATCACACCAATCCCCCAACTCAGGATACCGATGACCACACCCTCTACTAGGACGATAAAACGCAGTATGCCACCAGTCGCCCCGATCGCACGCATGACGCCGATTTCACGTGTACGTTCTAACACATTGAGGCCCATCGTCCCAGCCAACCCAAAACCGCCAACGACGGCCAACAAAATCGCCATGAGCAATAGCAGGTTAATGATGATGCTAAATTGCGCGTTGATCGCTACCCGTGCCGCGCTCGTCAGGCTCGTGCCACTGACTTGAATGTTCATGCGTTTGAATCGCTCCTCGACTGCCTTAGAAATCTGAGTCTGTTCGTTGGTGTTGCGCGTAGTCGTACTCATGACGACATAGGTGTATTTATTCCCGCTTTGCGTTGCCTTTGTAAAGTCACGACGATTCATATAGGCGACTGGACCGGTGAGCACACCCTGGACCACGCCCACTATCCGAAGTGATACACGCTGGTTATCATTTAGACGTACTGGGATAGTCGATCCGAGCGACACATCCTTCTCATTCGCAAGCAGGTCGGTATTAACGACGACAGCATCCTCGTCAGTGGACTGCAACCAGCGACCTCGGCGCAGGATTGGCTTCAGCATGGTGGTCTCGGCTGGCGGCGCGATGAGTGTGAATGGGGTCCCTTCGGTCTGAGGATCAAGTTGTCGGCGGGCCGATGCAAATCCCCAGCACTCAACGCGTTCAATACCACTCACCGCGGCCGCTTCGCGCTCCAATTGTTCGGCAGGGTAACTTTGGTTCAAAGTCGCGTCGAGGTCATAATTCCAGTAAGCTAACGCGGCGTCAAGTGTCCGATTCAAACCGGCCTGTGCGCTCATGACACCGATGAAGATTCCGCCGCCGATCACCAGACTGAGCAACGTCAGCGTCAACCGCTCTCTTCGGCGCAGGGCATTTTTCAGGGAGACAAGCAGCGGGCGCGGTAGCGTGCTGATAAGATGGGTGGTGATGGGCTTGCGGCGTGGGCGGTGCTGTATAGGTATCGAATCGCTGACAAGTCCATAGTCGCTCAACGCTTCACGAATAGTTCTGCGCGTGCCTTTAAGTACCGGGCCGATTGCAGCAAGCACAGGCGTGATTAACCCGGTGCACACTTGGCCGATAAAAACGTTGTTGACGGGTCGAAAACTCTCGATGTCGAGGTTGAGCAACGTTTGCCCCAAGAGCTGAACTGATGCTTGGGTGAGGATGAGGCTAAGCGGCATCGCGATGAGCAAAGCCAGGATTCCGAATGCCAGGGACATCATCACATACATACCGATGAGTTGATTGGCCCGTGCCCCGATGGCCTTCATCACCCCAATTTGGCGCACATGCTGGCCAAGCACAGCTTGTATTGTGTTCGTCACCAGAAATCCGCTGGCCACCAAGGATGCAATACCAAGCGCGACCATAAGTGTGATGACGCCCAGCGCTGTTTGCCCTGCTGGATGTTGGTCAGGTATTTGAGGGATCTCGATACCTACAACCGGTCGCCCATCGCGTTTGATCCTTTCTTTAATGAGGTCAGCAACGTGCTGGATGTGTTGCCTATCGGATGGCTGATCCGCCACTCGAAAAAGCAACGTGTCAAAGGTGTGACTTTGATCCAGCCATTCCCAGGTGTCGTAGGTCACAAAGCCGAGTGCCGACTCCATAAACGGCCCACCGGTTTCGTCGGTTGACTTTACAGTCCCGGCAACCTGCATCTGAAAAACCTTGTTGTTGGGCATCTGCACGTTGAGTGTATCGCCAATATGCACTCCCAAAAAGTCGAGCGAATTAGTACTCAAGACGAGTTCACGTCGTGGTGGTGGCCAGTTCCCATCTATGACATCCGCACGGGTGATCCGATTTAGGTGAATGGCCTTAAAGTCGTAGATTGCTTGCACTTCCAAATATTTGAAGTCAGCCTTGGTATTGGGTCTGGCACGTGCCAGGACGCTGCTTCGGCCTTCGGCGTCAGCGATCTCTGGCATATGACGGATGGCATTTACAAAATCCTGCTCGATTCCTTGAACGTGGATCTGCCCGCTGGATGGCAAATACGCCTTCCAATTACGTGCCATTTCGCGTGAGAGGATATCTTGAATCGCTAATGTCGTGCCAACTGCTACAACTCCCACTGCGATGGACACAGTCACCATCAGTGTGCGCGTCTTGTTGCTCAAGAGATCGCGTAAGACCTTGATCCAGCGTGGTCGAATCATATTGATACTGCATCATCTGATGCGATGTTGCCGTCTATAACCGTGATCGACCGAGAAATGCGGCTCGACAAATCGCGATCATGTGTGACCATAAGTACCGTTTTGCCACTCGCAACAATACGGTTGAACAAATCGAAGACTGAGTTGGCCGTTTGGCTGTCAAGATTGCCAGTTGGCTCATCGGCAATCAGGATCGACGGGTCATTGGCCAGCGCGCGGGCGATGGCCGCGCGTTGTTGTTGTCCACCCGATATCGCGCTAGGCAGTTTATAGGCGTTGTCAGCGATATCTACGAGGCTCAGTAGATGCAACGCATGCTCCTTACGAGCGCGTACTGGATGGACGTCGCAAAAATCCATCGGCAGCATTACATTCTCCAACAGCGTCAAGGTGGGCAGCAGTTGAAAGAATTGAAAGATTACGCCGATTGTCTTTCCTCGCCACAATGCCAATTTGTCTTCCGATAATTTATGCACGGCGATGCCACCAATAATGATCTCACCACGCGTCGGGCGATCAATGCCGGTGACCATGTTGACGAGCGTCGATTTGCCGCTGCCACTCTTACCGACGATGGCGATAAATTCACCTGCATCTACGGTCAAGCTCACGTCCCTAAGGGCAAGAAATGACTGATCACCCGACTTATATTCCTTAGATACACCGCGCAGCTCAATCAGATGACCTTGGTAGTTGCGGAGATTATGATCTTTCCGCAAATGGTTTAATATAGTCACGGGCTGGTTGTGTTCGCTTGCAGTGTAGGCTGCAATACGATTTGGCCTTCAGTTGCACCCGAAACGATCTCGGCCAGGGCGTCATCCTTCAAACCGAGAGTGATTTCGATTTCATGTGTTTTGGTGCTCGACGTTTTGTCTGTGGCATTTGCATTTGGGATAGTGAGGAAGTTACGGCCCGTCTTTGCGTCATTGCGGATGGCCCACACCGGCGCAAGAAGCACATTGACACGTTGAGCGAGAATGAAGTGTGCATTGGCTGTCATGCCAGGTCGAACCAATTCGCTCGGTTTCGACAAGGCGACTCGAACTAAGAAACTAACTGTGCCATTCACAATCCGGCCCACAGGCGCAATTTCCTTCACGGTTCCGCTTATGTCGACGCCTGGCAACGCGTCTAAGCGGATAATAGCCGGTTGACCGATGACGATCCTTGTTATATCGGCTTCATCTAGGTTAACATCGGCATACAACTGTGATACATCGATAAGGGTGACAACTGGCTCAACACCGATGAATTGACCAGATTTGAGCACGACGTTTGACACGATACCGACAGTGGGTGCGACGAGTTTGAATTGATCAAGTTTCAACTGCACCTGGGCTACGTCGACCTTGGTTTGCTCGACACGATCAAGTGCCTGCTCGATATCGGCTTGTGCTTTTGCGATGTCGTATGTATGGGCAGGCTGGCGCAACTTATCCAGTTGCGCTCGTGCATCGGCAATCTGACGTAAGGCTGCACTCTTGTCCGATGCCGTCGTCGACATCACCACTTTGTCATACTCTGCTTTGGCTGCATTGAAGTTGTTGGTCGCCTTCTCTAGCTCCAAGGCGGCCGGGCTGGCACCGATTCCAGCCGGATCCTGACGGTTAGCGTTATCGTAGTTTGACTGTGCGCGGCGCACTTCTGCCTCAGCATTGGCTAGCTTCGCTTTTGCAGCTCGAACGTCAGCCTCTTTTGGTCCGGCGAGAACGCTGTTGTAGTTGTCATTCGCAGCTTTAAGAGATGCCTGGGCTGCGGCAATCTCAGCCGGGCGAGCACCGTCGATGGTGCGGCTGTATTCCGACTGAGCGATGATGACCGCTGTCTCTGCATCTCTCAAATTTGATCTCGCCTTCTGTAAAGCGAGTTCAGTCTCCGCTGCGCTGAGTGTCGCGAGCACTTCGTGTGGCTGCACGTAATCACCGAGGTGTACGTGGACCACGGCAACGGTGCCACCCACCGGAAAGGACAGTGGTATTTCGCTATTCGGTCGCACATAGCCTGTTGCCGATACGCTGGTTGAAAGTAATCCGCGAGTGAGCGTCGCACTTCGTTGCTCGGCGGAACTGACAGGCAGCGCATCACATGCTGTCATCACGAGCGCCGTTGCCAGCAAGACTGGAACTGCACTTCTGTGGTCGAAGTTGAAATGATAGGTCATGATTTGGTTTGCGTCAGCCATGTTTGTCACTGCACTCGAGCAAACGTGTGTATACGCCGGAGTCGGCTATGAAGTCATCGATGTGATAGGCGTTATGTGAAATAAACTGTTGGCTGGATTTGGCGGGATATTGGGCACAAGCTTTGGTGGGAAACAAAGTCTGATATGTGAGCTGACTGTAGAACTGAAACAATGTTGTAGAGAATAATGATTAAAAGATCGTTATCTAGCACCTAATCTTGATCAGTATCAATACGATTTGTCTATACGTATGCCCGACGGAGTTCTCAGAGATTTTGCTACGCTTGGCCTACACGCAAGGGCTGATCGATAGTAAGCGTTCTATGTGCGCTACGCTAGTTGGCGATCATGTGATTCTTTACACAACCAGCCACACGCTGCTGAAAGCACAATAGGACAACACGATGATCGCTCGCACATTCGATATACGTGTATACGCTCTATCGCTCTACTATAGATGCTACTAATGATCATTGTAACGGAATCAATCCACTGTGGCAGTCTTAAACGTCTATGTTCATCGCTGAAATCGATGTGACGTGACTTGCTTAAGGATAAGCGTGACGATATCAAGCGCTCATTGATGTTACCCTACTCTTTCCCTACGGTCTTGACGAATCAGTTGACATCCACTATTTTTTTTGCTACTTTGGTGGAGTTGTATTGCGAGGATACAACGCGCTGCGCACTATAGTATCAAGGTAACTCGCGGTGACCCGCGAGAACTTGAAATCGCCACACGACTCTGTGATATGCCACGTGCATTACGCAAGTTGACTCAGTGGTGTTGCGTTTAGCACTATAAGCTTTCGCGCCAGATGCGATTGTTCAGTGTTGCATCTGTCAATGTAGTTATTTGAGTCGCTCCTCATAACTACTTGCGACGCATATGTTGTTTTGCGGAATGTGCGCGCCCGCTCGTAAGAAGGACCTGAACTGCATCAGTGCATCTGCTCGGGGAGAGCTGCGCATTGTGAAATTACTATGTCAATAAATGTGTATTCGCGTGAGGTGATTGGGATGAAAACAACATCATCAAGGTGTCATAGGATGCGCTGCCATCTGCACTGTTACCTGTAAGTGCTCGTCACCGCGGCGTAGACCTTAGCCGCCAGTTATATACCAGGCGCGGGTGGCGGACAGAGACATTCACGACAGATTGGTGACTGTCGTAGTACCGATAACTACCACCCGCGTAGTGCATCACAACGAAGCTTGTTGCCTAGGCTTCGTGAAACGTGCTGTGTCACTTGCTTATCTGGTTTGTCAAAAGCTATGCAAGAACGATCCAATATCCCATTACGACAAATTGAGGATTGCAATAGTTTCGTCGAAATACTCATCGCACGCGCGACGCTGGACGCAAAGAACATCGCCTTTACGTTCTTGGTGGACGGTGAAAATAGCACGGAGACGATTACTTATGCTGAGCTAGATCGCCGATCACGAGCGATCGCAGCACTACTCCAAGCACATAAGGCGTATCAAGAGCGCGCGATTCTCGTCTACCAACCTGGACTGGATTACATCGCCGCTTTCCTTGGATGTCTATATGCAGGGGTCGTTGCCGTTCCCGCCTATCCGCCTCGTGTGAATCGCTCGCTGGCGCGCATCCAGTCGATTGCGTCAGATGCACAAGCAGCTTTCTTGCTTGCTACGGCCTCTACGCTGAGTAACATTGATTCACGCAACGATCAATTGCCGGATCTACAGCGATGTTGCCGACTCAGTACGGACAATCTACCTGTAGGTATCGAAAGTCAATGGGATATGCCTGATGTCACGAGTGACACATTGGCCTTTTTGCAATATACGTCTGGATCAACGTCTGCACCAAAGGGCGTTATGGTTAGCCATGGCAATCTACTTGCGAACGAACGCATGATCTGTCATAGCTTCGAGCACGACAGCGGCACTATTGGTGTGAACTGGTTGCCAATTTATCACGATATGGGACTAATTGGGCATGTGTTGCAACCATTGTATGTCGGCTTCAACATTGTGCACATGTCACCGCTGGCGTTTCTGCAGCAACCAGTGCGTTGGCTAAGAGCCATTTCTCGCTTTCGCGCTTTTGCAAGCGGTGGTCCAAATTTTGCCTACGACTTGTGTGCCGCAAAAATTACACCTGAGCAGCGTGCAACGCTTGATTTGAGTTGCTGGAAGACCGCTTTTACCGGCTCAGAGCCAATTCGTGCTGAGACATTAAATCGCTTCTCTCAAACGTTTGCTGAATGTGGGTTCGATCCGCAGTCATTCCACCCATGTTATGGCTTAGCTGAAGCAACGCTGTTTGTGACGGGTGCTCAAAAAAGGCATTTGCCAACGATCAAGTTGGCTAAGACCATCGCGTTAGAGCGCCATGAAGTATGCCTAACATCTACCACGAGTTCGCCTGACGTGGTTACTGAAAAGGCTGTCCGCCCACTCGTTGGTAGCGGTCGGCCATGGCTTGATCAGCGTATCCGTATTGTGGATCCGGAGACGAGGGTCCCTTGCCCCCAAAATCGCATCGGTGAAGTATGGGTGGCTGGGCCCAATGTGGCACAAGGTTACTGGGCTAAGAAGCGGGCTACGAGTGATACCTTCCATGCCTATTTGGCATCCACTTCGGAGCGACATGCAGGTCCTTTCATGCGTACTGGCGATCTCGGCTTTATGCACGAGGGGGAATTGTTCATCACTGGGCGCTTAAAAGATATGCTCATTGTCGAAGGTCGTAATCACTATCCTCAGGACATCGAGTTGACTGTTGAGCACTGCCACCCGGCAATTCGACAAGGCTGCGTAGCGGCGTTTTCTGTCGATCAAGAGGGACGCGAGCAATTAGTTGTCGTGGCCGAAATCGACCGGCAGTTCCGCCCGCGTCCACAATTCGAAACGGCCCACTCAGCGACAGTGTCTAGTGCAACAGTAGAAACAGTGTATGAAACCAAGCTCGTCGGTGCAAAGAGCGATCTGGATGCAATCAGGAAGGCTGTTCGTCAGGCTGTAACTCAGCACCATGATCTGCCGCCAGCCTCGGTAGCACTGTTAAGGACTGGGCAGATATTCAAGACGTCCAGCGGCAAGATTCAACGCCATGCTTGCCGCCAAGCCTATCTCGACGGCAATTTGCCTGTGTGGGCGGACTAAATGTGACGCTGACGTTCACGTTCTAGTTATTAAGAGCTTATCCCTAAACTCAGGCAAGACCTGTATTTGCACAGGATTTGGTGACCTTCCGGTAGGTTTAGAGATAAGTTCTAAGTTCTAAAGGAGATCTCAAATGAATAACAATGATCGCGAAGATACAACGATTTACCGTGTGGTAGTAAATCACGAAGAACAATACTCGATCTGGCCGACTTACTTGGAGATTCCACGGGGCTGGCGCGATACCAGTAAGCAAGGCTTAAAAGATGATTGTTTGGCGTACGTTAAGGAAGTTTGGACAGACATGCGTCCTCTCAGCTTGCGCAAGCAGATGGAAGAAGCATCCAAGGCTACCCAGACGCCACAAGCAGCCCAAGCCTAGCGCTTGATATAACGGGACTGAATCTAAGTAGGTACCAAAAAGTCTTTTGACAGATGCTTCACCAAAAGTGCAGAAAACTGCCTGCAAATCGGGGATTTCACGAACATGGCATGTCAAAGGACTTCTTATGACCTACTTAGTGGGACAAATTTCGATCACAAATGTTCTTTGAACAGACCTTTTGCAGATTGGAAACGTCCCATCCCTTGGTCAGTGCACGACATATGGGCCTGGCCTGATCGCGGTTGTGAGTCACATGCCGGTTTTATTGATCAGCTTTGTGCCGAGCCCCTAGAGGGGGCATGTGTCCGGTTTCGAGTGAGCGCACTCGGCCGATGATCGTTGCAGATTTTGCTGCCCATTGAAAGTAACGGGCAGGTGGCTGGTGCGTATCGTTGCCTGCCTGATCATAGATCGCTGTACCGCGACAGGCAAGGTAACTAGCGCGTATCCAAAGCAGGTATCCACTGGTGTCACTGGATGTCGTCAATGCGAAGCGTTTGTGCGGCATCCACAGTATCTCAGAATCTTAGACGAGGCACCCCAGACCCGCTTAAATCTTACTTCAAAGTCTGACAAATTTTACGAACGCCATTGAAAACCATGATGTGTCGGGGACTGGGAGCACGTCTCTGAATGAACGCCGATTCCTGCTCCAATGCTGACCGATCTCCGAGTCTTAGGGTCCAAAAGTGGTTAATTCCTCAACACATTCCCCAGCGCATCTCTTGCAAACGAGCACAGACATCGCACACTGGTTGGCGGATCAATGCGCCATAGTGCTAGGCGTCGAGGTGGCTGAAATTGCGCTTGACGAGCCATTTGACGCACTCGGCCTTTCATCGCGCGATCTGATCACCCTGTCGGGCGACTTGGAAAACTGGCTCGGGCTCTCTCTCGACCCGACGATCGCCTATCAGCATGTCACCATTGCAAGTCTGTCAGAATACCTGGCTGACTTACAAAGAGCGAGCAGACTGGAGCATGCTGCTACCCAAACCGCGTTGACACCGGCGGTTACTCTGGTGTCCACCCCAATGTCTCACGGGGCGGTATCAGCTGCCAGCAAGACCGATCAACGGATCGCTATCATCGGCGCAAGTGGCCGCTTCCCCAAGGCAGAAACATTGGAGGCATATTGGGAATTGCTGATCCAAGGGCGTGATGCAATCACGGACGTGCCACCGGCACGTTTGGCAGCAAAGACATATGACCACGCAGCTATTAATAGCACGAGCGATAGACGGACGAATTGGGGTGGCTATCTCGCACAGGTGGATCAATTCGACCCCATGTTCTTTGGCATCTCGCCTCGTGAAGCGCTATATCTTGACCCGCAACAGCGATTGCTGTTGGAGGTGACCTGGGAAGCTTTAGAAGATGTTGGCATCACACCTAGCCAACTCGCTGGTTCAGACACTGGTGTATTCATTGGCATCGCGACGCATGACTATGCTGCGTTGCAAAAGCACGCCCCAGAAGGTATACACATATACGCTTCAACCGGGAGCGCCTCGAGCATCGCTGCCAATCGCATCTCTTATTGTCTTGATTTGCACGGCCCGAGCATGGCAATCGATACAGCATGCTCTTCATCACTGGTTGCGTTGCATCTGGCCTGTCAAAGTCTCCGCGCTGGTGAGTGTCAGCTAGGGTTGGTGGGAGGTGTAAATGTCATCCTCTCGCCTGAATGGACGGAGCCATTCGCGCAAGCAGGTCTGATCGCCCCTGATGGCCGCTGCAAGACGTTTGACGCGGCGGCCAACGGTTATGTGCGGGGCGAAGGCTGTGGCGTGATCGTGCTCAAACGTCTGAGTGATGCTGTGCGAGACAATGACCATGTCCTCGCTATCATCCGTGGCTCGGCCGTCAATCAAGATGGTCGCAGCAATGGACTTGTCGCGCCAAATGGCTCTGCGCAAGAGGCCGTCATCCGTGCGGCGCTGCAGGATGCCGATACGAAGCCATCTGATATCTCGTATGTAGAAGCGCACGGCACGGGCACTGAGCTGGGTGACCCTATTGAGTGGAATGCACTCAGTGCTGTGCTATTGGCACAGAGTAGTGCGATTTCTGAAGAACGGCAGTCATGTGCTATTGGGTCGGTGAAGACCAATATTGGACATTTGGAAGCTGCTGCCGGAATCGCTGGTCTACTCAAGGTCGTGTTGGCGCTAAAGCATGAGACTATCCCGCCGCACCTACACTTCCAAAGGCTAAACCCTCATTTGTCTCAAACAGGCGCACGCTTTGTCATTCCCGTTGAGCCCCGCCCCTGGCAAAGAGGACGCGCACACCGTATCGCTGGCCTTAGTTCGTTTGGTTTTGGCGGCACCAATGCGCACATCATTCTCGAAGAAGCACCGTTGACTCAGAGTGCGTCTCCCTCACATGCTTGGCCGTGGAATGTGCTGACGTTGTCAGCACCCAACCCCACAGCACTCGACCAAGCAACCACCGCCCTGGTCGAAGCGTTAAGCGCGCATCCGAAGTGGGAACTGGCCGATGTGGCCTTTACGCACCAAGAAGGCCGCAAGGCTTTCCCCTATCGGCGCATGTTGGTTGCTTCAAGCGTGGAGGATGCTGCACGTGCATTCAACAGCCACGATCCAAAGCGTGTTGTAGATGGCATGCCAAATGCTGGCCGAGGGTTGGGTGGACATATCGCATTTATGTTCTCAGGGTTGGGTGATCAAGCGGTAGGTATGGGGCAGGCGCTATATCAACACGTGCCCGCCTTTCGTGTCGTAGTGGATGAATGTGCGGCCCTACTCAAGCCATATCTCGGCCAGGATATTCGAACCCTGGTCTTTCCTAACGATACGAAGCGAGACGAGAAGCCATCGCTTGTCTCGGGGTCAGGTTCGGGGCCGGGTATTGACTTGCGTGCGTTACTAGGGCGTGCACCAGCTCGACAGACTACCGCTGGCGCTACTAGCATCAGCGCCGACGCAGACGTTGATATCGATTGGCTCAACCAAACTTCACTTGCGCACCCGGCCATCTTCGTTATCGAATATGCACTTGCGAAGTTGTGGCTGTCGCTGGGCATAAAGCCTGACTGCGTGTTGGGATATAGCATCGGCGAGTATGTTGCCGCCTGTTTGGCTGGCGTGTTCTCGCTTGAGGATGCGCTGACGTTGATTGCGCGTCGCTCACAGCTCATCGAACGCTTGCCGGAAGGTGCAATGCTGGCGGTGCCTTTGAGCGAAGCCGACTTGCAGCCCTATCTGCATGACGCGCTATCGATTGCCGCGGTTAATGGGTCAGAGCGGTGTGTCGTTGCAGGTGCGCTAGAGGCCATTCACGTGCTCGACCATCAACTGAATGCACGTGAAATTGTTACACGACGGCTCTCGGCTCGCCATGCCTTCCACTCTACGCAGATGCAGCCCATCACCGACGCATTTGCACAGGTGCTCGATTCGGTGCAACTCCATGCGCCCAACACGCGCTTCGTATCGTCGGTGACAGGGGATTGGGTTAACAGCGCAGACATTACGTGCAGTGACTATTGGATCAAACACCTCTGGCAGCCGGTGCGATTTAGTGCGGCGTTGCATTCCCTGAGTGCATTGAATAGCCTGAGCCTCATTGAGATTGGACCAGGTCAGGCATTGTGCTCTATCGCTTGGCAGTTTGTCAACGAACGTGTCCAGCAAGCTGATCAGCAAGATCAAAACTGGATGATCCTACCCAGTTTGCACAGTGCAATCGATGGACAGCCCGACCTAGCGGTGATGTTGAAGTCGCTCGGCAAGTTGTGGCTGTCCGGCAAACCTGTGAATTGGTCGGGACTGTATGTCGATCAACGGCGGAATCGATTGTCATTACCAACCACGCCGTTTATGCGACAACGATACTGGATCGAACCCAAACAAAGTGTCTCGATTTCTTCGACATTACCTACATCTGCGCCTCACTCTACATTTATTCCCGTATCTACAACTGTGGAAGAACACGTGCACACTAGCAAACCAAAACCAACTTCATTCACGGGGTCCCAAGCGGACGAGGTGTCGGCCCAGGATCCTGCCCAGGTGGTTACCCAGGCGCCGGTGCAAGCGGACGTGCTGGCCCAGCTAGTCATTAACCGCACACGCGAGATCGTGGCGCGTTTACTTCGTTCTCGCCCCGATCAAGTCGACGTGCATGCGCCCTTTCTGGAGATGGGTGCTGACTCGATCGTGCTAACGCAAGCCATCCGCGCAATTGAGAAAGAATTTGGAGTTGAGATCGGTATCCGGCAGCTGTTTGAAGAATTGACGACCATTGCAGACGTCGCGACCTATGTCGCTGCTCGTACGCCTGCCCACGCACTTGTAGCGCCTTTAGTTTATGAACAGGCGTCAGCGGCTGCGAGCGATGTCCCGAACCGCGCCGACCCCATTCATGCCATCGTCAATATGCCTGCACCAGCCATACCTGTTCCTGAGCGTATTTCTGCTGAACCAGATCAAGCGGTTTCGCTGGGCTATGCGGCGACCCAACTTGCGTCGGCTACGTCGACAGCGTCAGCTGCGCCCGTGCCGTCGGCGGTGACACCGATTGTGCAAGCACAACTTGCGGTTTTTGCACAAATGACACAAGTGATGTCGCAGCAACTGGCTTTGCTGGGAGATGCTCAGCCCGAAGAGATGACTACAAGGCCCGCGCCCACGCTACCGCTCACGCCGATTGCGCCAAAGTCCGATGCATCTATGATCCCGGCCCAGCCTACAGTGTCGATGCGTCCACCCAATGGCAACGCTGCTTACAAAAATGGCATAAACGGTCACAGCGGCAATGATCATGGCGGCAATGGCATAAACCACGCGATGGCCCCTCAAAGGGCCACTTTGGTCGCGCCGGTGACACCAGCAAACAAGCCTTATGTTCCATATCAACCGATTCGCATCGAACGCACATTTGATGCATTTGCTGGCCTGAACGACCACCAACGGGCCTATCTGGCCGAGTTTGCCGAGCGATATGTCAGTCGCAGGCCACAATCAAAGGATCGCACGCAACATTACCGTGCGCCGCTAGCCGACAACCGTGCATCAGTCGGATTTCGCTTCTCTATTAAGGAAATGTTGTTTCCTATCATAGCGGAGCGCTCGGCCGGTGCGCATGTGTGGGATGTGGATGGCAACGCCTACATCGACCTGACGATGGGGTTTGGTGTGAATCTGCTCGGCCACAATGCGCCCTTCATCAAAGCCGCTGTGACCGAACAGTTACAGCGTGGCCTGCACCTTGGCCCACAGAGTGATCTGGCTGGACAAGTGGCCGAAAGGTTATGCCGCATCACTGGTATGGAGCGCATTGCCTTCTGTAATTCCGGCACGGAGGCTGTGATGATGGCATTGCGATTGGCCCGCACGGCCACCGGCCGGACGAAGATAGTGCAATTTGCCGGCTCGTATCACGGCATCAGTGACGCCACACTGGTCGTAGCTGAAGATGAGGATGGCGCCACTCACACAGTCCCGATGGCCCCAGGTGTTTTGCCTGGTATCGCCGGTCACACCCTAGTGCTTGACTACGGTTCACCCAATTCCTTGGCGGCGATCCGCGCTCATGCCCACGAGTTGGCAGCGGTGTTGGTGGAGCCGGTACAAAGCCGGCGGCCTGATCTGCAACCCATCGAGTTTCTGCGCGAGTTGCGCAGCCTTACGGAGGAACATGGCATCGCCCTGATCTTTGATGAAATGATCACTGGATTTCGGTGTCACATGGGCGGTGCACAGGCATATTTTGGGCTGCGAGCCGACCTAGCAACTTACGGCAAGATCGTCGGTGGTGGCTTGCCAATTGGTGTAGTCGCGGGGTGCGCGCGATTTATGGATGGGATCGACGGCGGCACGTGGCAATACGGTGACGGTTCCTATCCGAGTGCGACAACGACATTTTTTGCCGGCACGTTTTGTAAGCATCCACTGACCATGGCTGCAGCGCTCGCGACGCTGGAGTATCTAGAAGCGGAAGGGCCTGCGTTACAAGCTAAATTGAATACACGCACCCAGGCATTCGTCGCGCGTGTCAATTCATTTTTTGAATCGGAAGCGGTGCCGATTCGGATGAATTGCTTTAGTTCGCTCATGCGCTTCGATTATGCCGGCAACATGGATCTCTTCTTCTATCACTTGGTTGAGAAAGGGGTATATGTATGGGAAGGGCGGACGCTATTTCTTTCAACGGCGCACAGCGACGATGACCTGCAGCACATTGAAGCAGTCATCCGCGAGAGCATTGCTGATTTGCGCCGGGGCGGCTTTTTGCCGGATAAACCACAAGCGCTCAGTTTGAAGGAAAGCTCAAAACACAACGATAGCTCCGAGCATTTGGCGGGAATTGTCGCCCCAGTGGCAGCCACTATTTCGACCGCTCCGACCGCTCCAAATACTCAGATCTCACATGCCACTCAAGTATTGCCACTGACGGCCATGCAGCAGGAGATTTGGCTACAAACCCAGTTGAGCGAGGGTGCAGCCAAGGCATATCACAATGTCATCGCGCTGCAACTTGATGGCGTGTTGCGGCTACCGTTGTTGCAGCAAGCCCTGACGCAGGTCGTGGCCCGGCACGATGCGTTGCGCACGATCTTTGATCGCGAAGGCCGGCACCAAACGGTTCTGCCGCAAGCAAGCATCGACCTCGCCTTCGACGATCTGTCAAATTTGGCCGATGCCGAGCAGCGCAAGGCCATCGACCGGGCCACGCACGCCAGCAGCCAACACCTGCTCGACCTGACATATGCGCCGCTGCTATGCGTCAGCGCACTCAAGCTGGGTGCGACGCGGCATGTGTTGCTCATCGCCGCACACCAAATCGTGGCCGATGGTATCTCGCTGGCGTTGATCGCGCGCGAGCTAAGCGTCATCTATTCGGCCTTGTGCCAATCGAGCCCGCCCGCATTACCGCCAGCCATGCCCTTCGGTGCGTACGCCGACTGGCACGATGCATTGTTGCATGGCCCCAAGACCGCTGCCGCCGAACGGTTCTGGTTGCAGACGTTCGCCGGCGAGGTACCGGTGTTAGATTTGCCGGTCGATCACGCGCGCATGCCCAGCGAGAGCTACGCCGCTGCCCGGCACACGCTGCATATTCAGGGAGCACTATTCGACGGCATTCAAAAACTAGCAGCCTCATCGCGAGCGACGGTGTTCATGTTGATGCTGTCGGCGTTCAAGGTGCTGCTGTATCGCTTGAGCGGGCAGCGTGACGTGGTGGTCGGCGTGCCGACTGCTGGCCGGCCCGACGTTGACAATGAAGAGCAGGCACTGGTCGGTGGCTGCATCAATCTCTTCCCGGTGCGTACGCGCCTGAGTGACGAACACGATTTCGCACAGACGCTAAACGACGTCAAGCAAACGCTGCTGGATGCGCTCGAACACGCGCACTATCCGTTCGACTTGCTGGTGCGCAAGCTCAACCCGCCGCGCGAGCCGGGGCGTTGGCCGTTGGTGTCGGTGTTCTTCAATCTGGATCGGCCACAGGATGTGTCGCAATTCCATGGACTGGAATGCAGCGTGTTGCCACACGCGATTCAATACGCCAACTTCGATCTCAATGTCAACATTCTTCATCTGCCCGATAGCCTGACGGTTGAGCTTGATTACAACCAGAGCCTATTTACAGAAGAAACGATCCGACACTGGTCTGGCTATTTGGTGACGTTGCTCGAAGGCATTGTGACGCAGTCCAGCCAACGGCTATTGACCTTGCCCTTACTGAGTGAGCAGGACAGCCAGCGCATTCTTCATGCGTGCAACGCGGAAAGTCAGGCCTTGCGCTTTCAAGGTGGTGTCCATCGGCTCGTCGAGCATTGGGCCGCGGCCACACCACTGGCTGTAGCCATCACTGTTCCCCATCAACTTGATCTCCCAGGCGACCGCAGCTTAGGCGAGCGCCGCCCAGCTGAACAACTAACGTATGCCGAATTGAATGCGCGGGCTAACCGGCTGGCACGCCATCTGCGCTATCTCGGAGTGGCCGCCGAAACTATCGTGGCGATATGCCTGGACCGCTCGGCCGATTTTGTCGTGGCGTTGTTGGCGACGCTCAAGGCAGGCGGCGCTTATTTGCCGCTTGACCCAACGTATCCACCAGAGCGTTTGGCCGGCATGCTGGCTGACGCAAATGCTCAAATTGTGATCACGCAAACAGCGCTGTGCGCCGTGCTGCAAAGTCGGACGCCAGCGTATTCTCTTAAGACAGTGCTGCTAGATCAGGGCGCGCAAGATATTGCTGTATACGAGTCGTCCAACCTCGATATCCCGATGTCGATGGAGCAACTGGCGTACGTCATATTCACCTCAGGTTCCACCGGTCGCCCGAAGGGGGTGATGGTGCGCCATCTTAGCCTGCTCAACGCGTTCTTCGCATGGCAAAAGGCATACAGGCTGGACAGCGACGCGCGCGTACATTTACAAATGGCGAGCATGTCATTCGACGTGGGCACCGGTGACGTCGTACGCGCATTGTGCTCAGGCGGGCGGCTGGTGGTCTGCCCGCGCGAGACGCTACTTGATGCACCCGCGCTGCATGCGCTGATGGTGGCTGAGCAGGTGAGCTGTGCCGAATTCGTGCCTGCCACATTACGCGCATTGATGACTCACCTCGAACGCGCACACCAACAGTTGACGCACGTGCGCGTGCTCGTGTGCGGTTCCGACAGCTGGCATGCGGGTGAATATGAACGCTTCCGCTATTGGTGCGGCCCACATACGCGCCTGCTCAATTCGTTTGGCATCACCGAGGCTACGATCGATACGACTGCCTTTGAGAGTGATAGCCTTGACTTGGGCGCGGAGCGATTAGTACCCATCGGCCGGCCACTCGCGAACATGCGCGCATATGTGCTGAACCGCGCGCTGCAACTTGTGCCGCCCGGTGTTGCTGGTGAGTTGTATATCGGTGGTTTGGGTGTGGCACGCGGCTATCTCAAGGGGCCGGAGCAGACGGCGCAGCGGTTCGTCCCGGACCCATTCAGCCCTGCTCTGGGCGCACGGCTATACCGCACCGGCGATCAGGCGCGCTATCTTGCCGACGGCAATATCGAGTTTCTTGGCCGTGACGATGTGCAAGTGAAGATTCGCGGCCATCGCATCGAACCGGGCGAGATCGAAGCGGTGCTGGAGAGGCATCACTCGGTAAAGCAAGCGTTAGTGGTCCCGGTCGTCAAGGGACTTAACAATGCCAACGCCAGTGCCAGCCTGATCGCATACATCGTGCTGCCGCCTGCCCTGCCTGTGCCTCAGGCGGGTGCATCGGCCGATGTCGATCACGACGCGCCTGCCATTGTGAATCGATTGCGCCATTACTTGGCCGAACACCTGCCCGATTACATGCTGCCGAGCACAATCGAGGTGCGTGAGGCACTGCCGCTGACCGCAAACGGCAAGGTAGATCGGGCTGCGCTGATGGCCGAGGCACGTGAACTGCCTACCGTTGAGGACCACATCGTTGCCCCCAGCACACCCACCGAACAAGCGCTGGTTGGCATTTGGGCGGAGGTGCTTGGCCTATCCCAAGTGGGTGTGCATAGCAATTTCTTCTTTCTGGGTGGGCATTCACTCATGGTGGCGCAGGTGATCTCGCGTGTGCGCACGACATTTGGCTTAGATGTGCCGTTGCGACTTTTGTTCGATGCACCTACGGTGGCAGGCATGGCAGCGGCTATTGAATGTATGGCACGAGATGCAGCTACTGCACCACCACCCATCGTCGCACGCTCCGATGCTACTCAGCCTGTGCCACTCTCGTCGGCTCAAAACAGCTTATGGTTTGTCGATCGGCTTATGCCCGGCAGTGCCTATGTGATTGCCAACGCATTAAAAATACAAGGCACGTTGAACCTAGCTGCCTTGCACGAGAGTTTACGGCTTGTGGCCGAGCGACATGATCAGTTACGCACCGTCTTTCGCTCTGAATCAGGCATAGCGCACCAAGTCGTGCTCGAACACATGCCGTTCGGCCTCGAAACTCACGACCTGACAACCACACCGCCTCCCCAGCGCTCACAGGCAATTGAGCACATGGTGCTCGGCGTCGCGAATCAGAAGTTTGACCTCGAACACGGCCCGCTATGGTCGGCGCGCCTGCTCAAATTTAATGCGAATGATCATGTGCTGCTGCTTGCCATACATCACATCGTGGCAGACGGCTGGTCGATGGGCGTGCTCATCAACGAACTCACTGCGATCTATGACTCGCTGACTAGTGGGCGAGCGCCGACATTGCCCGAGCTACCAATACGCTATGCCGACTACGCCGTCTGGCAGCAAGAGCAATTGACCAGCGGCGCATGGCGGCCACAGCTTGAATATTGGCGCACGCAACTTGCGGGTGCTCCGCAGTCCATCGATCTGATCGCTGATCACCCTCGCCCCGCGCAGCAATCGTTCCGCGGTGCCACGCTACGCGTGCCACTCTCGCCGGAACTCACGCGCAAAGTGCGCCGACTCAGCCAAAGTCACAATGTCACGTTGTTCATGACGCTGTTCGCGGCGTATGCGGCGTTATTGCATCGCTACACCGGCCAGACCGATCTTGTCCTTGGCACACCGGTCGCCAACCGCGTCTCGGGCGAGACCGAAGCGCTAGTCGGCTTCTTCGTCAACCTATTGCCGTTACGGCTCAATCTGTCCGGCGATCCCACATTCGCTGATGTCCTAGCCCAAACGCGCCGAACGGCGCTCGATGGGTTCACGCATCAAAACTTCCCATTCGAGCGGCTGGTGAGCGAACTTGCTTTGCCACGTGACCCATCTCGGCATCCGTTGTTTCAGGTCGCGTTTGTCCTGCAAAACGCGCCTATGCCGCCGGTATCGCTGTCAGGGGTGTCATTTGATGTGTTGCCCGTGGACTACGGCACTTCGCGCTTCGACCTGACTCTGCTGATCGAAGAGGGAGACGACGAACTGGTGGCGCTGCTGGAATACAACACCGATTTGTTCGATCATGGCAGCATCGCCCGGTTGAGCAGCCACTTTGAACTGCTGCTCCATAACGCGGTGATCACCCCATATGTCCCGATCAGCAGCCTGAACATCATCGGCGATGCTGAGCGAAATACGCTCATGACTGTCTGGAATGCGACCCAGCGTGACTATGAGCGCGCCACATCCATCCCGACGCTGTTCAGCGATATTGCGCGGGTGCACCCAGACGCTATCGCCCTCATGCAAGCTGGCACAGTGGTAACGTATGCCCAACTCGATTTTCGTGCCAACCGTCTCGCTCGCCGCCTACACGCTGCTGGTGTAAGGACGGAGCATGTCGTCGCAGTTGCCCTCGACCGTTCGCCTGATCTCATTGTGGCGCTTTTGGCCATTCTCAAGGCGGGCGCCGCATACTTGGCACTTGACCCGGCACTGCCTGCGCCGCGCGTGGCCTTTATGCTCGCCGACGCTGGTGTGCGTGTCGTGGTCACGGCAGTTGGGTCTCCGCATAACCTGCCGATTGATGGGCAACAGGTCATCTGCGTCGACGCCGATAGCGCCGGTAGCGCTGACGATGCAGACGGCGCTGAGGTTGTTCATGATCAGCGGACCATTTCGGCTGAGAATATCGCCTATGTAGCGTATACATCTGGCTCGACCGGTGTGCCTAAAGGTGTGCGCGTCACCCATCGGGGCGTGTTACGGCTGGTGCGTAACTCCAACTACGCTACTTTCAGGCCACAGGATGTGTTTCTGCAGCTCGCGCCGATTGCGTTTGACGCCTCCACATTGGAGATTTGGGGTGCGCTCTTGAACGCGGCGCGCTTGGTGCTGTATCCACCGGAGCCGTTTGAGGCCGCAACCTTCGCCGCGCTTGTAGCCGAGCAACATGTATCGGTGCTATGGCTTACCGCCGGTCTGTTTCATCAAGTCATTGACCTACGCGTCGACGCGCTGGTGCCGATCAGGCAAGTGTTTGCGGGTGGTGATGTCCTATCACAGGCTCACGTCATGCGCCTACTGGAAGCGCGTGAGGCGGCTGGCGTTGTAGGCGCGGTGATTAATGGCTACGGGCCGACTGAGAACACGACATTCACGACGGCTTGGCCGATGCACCATCCCACTGACCTCGATGGTGCAGCCCAGGTGCCAATCGGAGCTCCCATTGCGAATACGAGCGCCTACGCCCTGGACCGTTGGGCTCAGCCAGTTGGCGTTGGCATGGTGGGTGAACTGTTCACCGGCGGCGATGGCCTAGCACGGGACTATCTTAATAGGCCGGACTTGACGGCTGAGCGTTTCATGCCAAACCCGTTCGGCCCACCGGGCAGTCGACTTTATCGCACCGGTGACTTGGTGCGGTGGACGGAGGCGGGTGAGTTGGCGTTCGTTGGCCGCGCCGATCAGCAAGTGAAGATTCGCGGGTATCGCATCGAACTGGGCGAGATTGAGCGCGTGCTGGCGGCGCATCCATCTGTGGCCGACGCGGTTGTGGATGTTCGCGAGGACGTGCCCAGTCATAAGCGGCTGGTCGCATATGTCGTCGGCACCGGTAAAACGCGCGACGTCGATGGTGATGGCTTGAGTGTTTACCTGGCAACACGGCTACCAGACTACATGGTGCCCGGGGCGTTCGTGGCGTTAGATGCATTGCCGTTGACAGTCAATGGCAAAGTGGATCGAAAGGCGTTGCCGCAGCCAACTCAGCCGGAGCCTGCGCTAACTGTGGATGCCGCCCCGCAAGGCCCAGTGGAGCAAGTGCTGGCCGAGTTGTGGCGCGACGTGCTGGGCGTGGCGACATTTGGCCGGCACGATTCGTTTTTCGCGCTGGGTGGTGATTCGATTCTAAGCATTCAATTCGTGGCACGCGCAGCGGACGCCGGACTAAAGCTCACGCCACGCCAGATTTTTCAACATCAGACCATCGCTGAGCTTGCAACGGTCGTCAATACCGCGCCCGTGATCCAGGCCGACCAAAGCATGGTGATGGGCGATGTCCCTCTCGCGCCGATCCAGCATTGGTTCTTTGGCCAGCACCTAGCCGAGCCAACCCATTTCAATCAATCCATTTGGCTCCGCGTCGCTCCGCAGGTCCCCGCCGAACACATCGAACAGGCGTTGAATGCTGTCTTGCTGAAACATGATGCTTTACGGTTGTGCTTCGAACCGCCGCTACCGAACGGTGAAACATGGCAGCAAATGCACCGGCCGCTAGGCCAGCCGATGCCGTTTGAGTCTGTGTGTTTGCAAGAATGTGTCGCACATGACGCACAGCAAATGCAAACGGCGCTTGAGCGGATTGCGGCCGAGGCACAGACGCGTCTAAACATCACGACCGGGCCGATGCTGTATGCGACGCACGTGCAGGTTCCAGAGCAATCCGCGAGTCTACTGTTGGTCGCTCATCACCTGGTGATCGACGGTATCTCGTGGCGTATCCTGGTGGCCGATCTAGAAACAGCGTGCCGCCAACTGGCGGCACACCAGCCGATTGAACTTGGCCCAAAGACGACATCGTTCCAGCACTGGACGGGCCGGCTGGTTGACTACGCCCAAACGGCTCAAACGTCGGATGAAGCTCCATATTGGCTGGGCTTGCCATGGGACAAGGTGTCTGCACTGCCCATCGATACCGGCCAGACGCGCAGCGCCAACACGGTTGCGCAGTCGGCCAGCCTAGCCATGGCGCTCGACGAACGCGAGACCGAGGCACTCGTGCGGCAACTGCCCGATGTGTATCGCGCGCAACCGGCTGAGTTGTTGCTCGCGGCCCTCGGGTATGCGTTGGCTCATTGGACGGGCTCAAGCGAGCATCTAATCGATCTTGAGGGGCATGGCCGCGAGGACCTGTTCAGCGATGTTGATTTGTCGCGCACCGTGGGTTGGTTTACAGCGATTGCGCCGATGTTCATCTCGGTGGATCAAAGCGACGATATGCCGGCCACATTGCGGTCAGTCAAGGAAAGTGCGCGGCGTGTACCGAACGGTGGTCTGCGATTCGGCTTGTTGCGCTACTTGAATGGCGACGCTGCGCTGGCAAAGCAATTGGCCTGTTTGCCTAGAGCGCAGATCAGCTTCAACTATCTGGGTCATGTCAATGTGGCCGGCGAATCAGATCGGCTCTTTGCATTGGCAAATGAGACTACGGGCGGCGACGTAGCTGCAGCCAACACACGTACCTATCTCATTGAGGTCAACGCGCAGATTGTGCGTGGCCGCCTGACGGTGCATTGGGTCTACGACAGCCATTCGCACCGGCCAGAAACGATTGAGCGTGTGGCTTCTGATTTTGCGCAGGCGCTCAGGCAACTCATCGTGCTTGCTAGCGATGGTGATGCACGGCGCAGCCTTACGCCATCAGATTTCCCACTAGCAGACCTAGATTCGGACGAGCTTGAAGCAGCGTTCGGGTCGTTTGAAGGATTTGGCGCAGAAGCATAAAGGACATAAATCAATCTGGACAGGACTATGGACACAAATGGATACAAATGAAATGAAAACCCGGATCCGCACGTTTCTTGGCCGCACGATCCGCAACCAACAGGTGGCCGACGATCAGGACATCTTTGCAGCCGGCTTCGTCAATTCGCTGTTCGCCATGCAGTTGGTGCTGTTTGTCGAGCGTGAATTTGCGTTTGCGGTGAGTAATGATGATTTGGTAATCGATAACTTCCGCACGATCAACGCCATCACGCATCTGGTGCAGCGCAGCATTTTGCTCGCCATCGCATGAAGATCGAACTCACACCACAGCAGTGCGAACGCCGTGCAGCGTTCCGGGCGTTCGTGGATAAGCATATCGTGCCCGTTGCGCAGCAGGTCGACCGAGACGAGTGTGTGCCTAGGTCGCTTATCTGTGAAGTCGCACGCCAGGGTTACTTAGGTGCGAATGTACCTGCGAAGTTTGGCGGAACTGGCATGGACATGATCACGTTCGGCATCCTCCACGAAGAATTCGGCCGCGGGTGCTCGTCGATGCGCAGCTTGCTGACGGTGCATAGCATGGTGGCATTTGCGCTCATGCGTTTTGGCAGCGTTGCGCTCCAGCAGCGTTGGCTGCCAAAGCTGGCCCGGGGCGAGGTGATCGGAGCATTTGCGCTCACCGAACCAGAGGCGGGCAGCGATGCAGCCAGCATCACCAGCACTGCATGCCCAATCACTGATGTCGACGGCTATGGCAACGGCGATGGCTTCGTCCTGACCGGCTGCAAACGATGGATTACGTTTGGGCAACTCGCTGATGTCTTTTTGACCTTCGCCAAGTTGAACGGCACGACGGCGATGTTCCTGGTTCCTAGGGATACGCCCCGTCTGACCGTGATCCCGATCAACGGGATGAGTGGCACACGCGGCTCGATGCTGGCTGAATTGCGTTTTGACGGCTGCCGTCTGCCTGCGGACTGCCTGGTTCAAAAGCCCAGCTTGGTATCGGGGGCCAGCCTGTCGACCGTGCTGGATTTGGGGCGCTACTCAGTCGCTTGTGGCAGCGTCGGTATTGCGCAAGCGTGCCTGGAGGCCAGTGTCCAGCATGCTTACCAACGCAAACAGTTTGGTGTGCTCTTGAACGAGCATCAACTCATCGGCCGGATGTTGACCGACATGATGACTAACATCCGTGCGGCCCGGTTGCTGTGCTATCAAGCTGGCTACCTAAAGACGATCGGCGATCCGCGCGCACCGGTCGAAACGTTGGTCGCCAAATATTTCGCGTCAACGGCGGCAGTCAAGATCGCTAACGACGCCATTCAAATTCACGGCGCAATTGGGCTAAGCGAGTCGTTGCCGCTCCACCGCTACCTGCGCGATAGCAAGGTCGCCGAGATCATTGAGGGCAGCACGCAGATCCAGCAGTTGCTGATCGCACAACACGCCATGCTCGATGTGTGACTGCGTGCGCGGTCTGCCAAAGGATTTTGTATGAGCGCCAAGAACGCGAACACCAACGTGACAACCAATGCCAATACCCCGACTCCGGCCGTGGCCAGCGCCAGTGCCAGCGCCAGTGTCAAGGCTAAGGCCAATGGGAACGTGAGCGCTAAAACCAAAGCCAATAACATCGAAGATTTATATGCCCTCACGCCCACGCAACAGGGCATGCTGGTGCATCACCTGGAGGGCGGCGAGGACGGCATCTATTTTGAGCAACTGCTGTTCACGATTCAGGGCGCTTTGGACTTAGATGCGTTTGGGCGCGCATGGCAAACGTTACTGGATCGGCATACGGCCCTGCGCACGGCCTTTGCATGGCAAAACTTGGACAAGCCGGTACAGGGCGTGGCGCGGCATGCGCGCTTGCCCATATCCGTCTTGGACTGGCGCGCGCTTTCGCCGCAGGCGCAGTCTGAGCGATTGCAGGCACATCTGGCCGAAGAGCGTCGGCGTGGCTTCGACTTAGCAAAGCCGCCGTTAATGCGCTTGTCCGTCATTCAACTGGCCGAGCGCACCTATCGAGTCATTTGGCACTATCACCATTTGCTCTTAGATGGCTGGTCATCCTCGATTGCGTTCAACGAGTTATTCGAGTGTTACCGCGCCTACAGCCGGGGCGTCATTCCTGCGCTGCCACCCGCTACGCCGTTCAAACACTATCTCGCTTGGCTACAGTCACAAGACACCGCCCAGGCTGATGCCTACTGGCGCACGATGTTGCACGACTTCGACACGCCAACGGCGCTGCTGACGAGAACTGGCCGCCAGTCGCAGCGGTTGAGCACTGCTGGCATTGGCGAGATGCATGCCGAACTATCGCTCGAAGATCACAGACGTCTACAACAGTTTTGTCGTGACCATCAGCTCACGGCCAGCACACTCGTGCAGGCGGCGTGGGCAATTGTGCTCAGCCGGCACACGAGCGAGCGCGACGTGGCGTTTGGCATCACGGTCTCGGGCCGGCCCGCAAATTTGCCAGGCGTAGAACGGATGGTGGGCATGTTCATCAACACCTTGCCACTGCGCGTGTCGGTGTCGCCGATGGACGATATGTTGGCATGGCTTAAGTTGTTGCAGAGCCAACAGGTGAACTTGCGCCAGTATGAATTCAGCGCGCTTGGCCATGTGCAAAAGCTGAGTGCGGTGGGACCGGGTATGCCGTTGTTTCAAAGCATCCTGGTGTTCGAGAACTATCCCATCGAGTCGTTTGCCTTAGATGACCTCTCAGATGGGTCGCAACTGCATATCACGGACGTGGTGCCGATCGAGCGGACCAATTACCCGTTGGCGTTGGTGGTAATACCGGGGCAGGAATTGCGGCTGGACTTGCATTACGACCAGGGTCAGTTTGATGCGCACATGGTTACATCGGCGCTGAAGCAAGTGACACAGGTGCTGGGTGAGTTGACCTGTGGCTCGGGCAAATGTCTGGCCAACATCGGCTGGATGGATGCCGTGGAGCGGACGCAGGTGGTCGAAGGCTGGAACGCGACAGCGGTGGACTACGACTGTGTGGACAGTGGGTGCACACACGAAGATGCGAGCACAGATGTGGGCGTGGGCGAGCAAGGGGCAACGTTGTGGGGGATGTTCGCTGCCCAGGCGCGCCGCACGCCAGAGGCGGTAGCCGTGCGCTTTGGCGATGAACGGCTGACATATCGCGAACTGCTGGAGCGGGCTAGCCAGGTTGGACATTATCTGCAAGTGCACGGGGTGGGACCAGATAGCGTGGTGCCGGTGTGTGTGCATCGCTCGCTTGAGATGATGGTGGGGGTGTATGGGGCGCTGGCGGCCGGAGCCGCCTATTTGCCGTTGGAGCCAAGCCTGCCGCCCGAGCGGATGGCATACATGCTGGGTCAGGTGCAGGCAGCGGTGGTGCTGACACAACGAGAACTGGCCGAGCGGGTGAGCGTGGCAGTCGC